>Ga0209367_1006417_pt1 | contig 16275 bp, 12 predicted proteins | sample WorMetLIZISLAND2_FD_187412 | JGI IMG/M metagenome (GOLD analysis project Ga0209367, IMG submission 187412) | Marine gutless worms symbiont microbial communities from Max Planck institute for Marine Microbiology, Germany - Olavius geniculatus... ... | reverse complement strand
CCTTACAACTTTTTTCAAAGGGGGGTCAAAAATTGGCTTAAAATGGAATAAATGAGCCATTATAACTTCGGAGTTAGGGGGTGTAGCCCGACGAAACTTTGGCACTTGATGTGTCTCTAAATGGGGGTGTTAACGCAAGTACAACTTTTGGGGGCACCGCCCTCTTAAAATTTGGGAGGGCAAAAAACGTGCAAAAATCGGTGCGATTTACAACAACTTTCGAGTTTGAGCGCAAATATCTCTGGAACCGATGAAGATAGCGACAATATGTAAACGGCGTTGATGAAAACGATCTTTTGGGCGTTGAACAAAAAAAATTTGTGAAATTTCGTTCACTACGAACAAAGTTATAAGTGCTCATGTTGACCTACCCTAAGTCGACAATGCGAGTTCGGTGTATGCCAATGCATTTGAGTTCGGGCTATGTGACTTTGGTGCCGAGAAAATTTTACCCTTCCCCCTAATTTCCCCCAATCGGACTTAGGGCGCCGGGCGGACTCATGTTGGGCTTTGCCCCAAATTTCTAGTAGTGTAATATTACTTAAATTAATTATAGAAGGAATAAACATCTTATGGAATATTGTTCCAGGCTCATAACAACTTCACTGCTGAAGCTTCTTAATAACTGCATGTAATTGATTAGTTTGACTCCGAATAAGTATATCAGCTTGTTGAGAGTAGAGTATATCAGTGTGTTTGCTGCTGTTATAAGCCTAACTTGTCTTGTCCTAGTTGATCTGAACTGATACTGCAATTTGCAGTTGTTTGTAGTCGGTTATTTTTGTGGTTAATTGCACCTTTTTGTAGTGTTCCTTGCACTCTTGATATAGCTAGAGCACTTATTGTGCATCTCATCTGCCTAGTTAGCCTCTAGTTTAAACTACTGAGTGATTTAGCCTTTCTGTGAAGACTTTTTATTTATTTCCATATGCTTGTGTCCACATGAAGAGTTCTTCTAGGAATCATTTGTACATTGCTTCAAATAAACAATTCATAGATTGACTGAATCTGCTTTTGCTGCTCAACGTGATTATATTTTGAGTCTGTATCTGTGTGTACAAGATAATTCAAAAAGTTTCAAACCGATTTTGATGGAATTTTTCGGAGGGTTGGGCATGATCCAAGGAGGAAGTGATTGGATTTTGGTGGCGACGATCCTTTCGTTGATTCTAGATGACCCAAGATTCTTTTGCATTAGAAGATGGGGCATACACTGAGACTCGGTTTTGTTTGCCAGGTAGCAGCACAGTTCTCGTCGGAGGTTTGAGACCATCGATCATTTGTATTTTCCTCAGCGGCACATTCTATACTTCAGACAGCATGTTTACTTGTATATAATTGGCTTGTAGCATAATCATCATATGTACATCTGTGCATCTGTGTAGATATGTGGTTTATTTTATTTTGCTTTGGCTCGAAATAGTTTATTTACGTTTAGTTTGCTTGTCTGATTTATGCCACTCGTCTGAAACTTTGCTGGAAAACTGCTAGCAAATAAGATCGTGCATGCACTTGTTGTTGAAATTGGTGTATTTGAACTTCAGTTGTGGTTATAGTGTTGTACTAGCCGTATATACGAGGGCCATCCCAAAAGTTTCCGGCCTCGACATATTAGACAGCAATATTTTCCACAATCTATACATCAATGAAACATACATCCTTTACGAACTCTAATGAGTCGGTTGCGGATATGACGTCATTATAATTTATGACGTCACAGAGCATTAAATGGAACTGATTTCCAGCGTCAAACGAAAGAGGCTTGAGTCATTCATCATCATGGATAGCGGACACCATCATTATCAGATTTCAGATTTTAAAACAGATAATAGTGACTGGGGGTAAGGTCGTTGCTGTATGCAGGGTAGTCTTGGTGTAAAAGTCTCTAGTCATGAACAGCCAGCTGGGTAACTGTAGACCTTGGACTGGACTGCGGTGCTGAAATTTAGGGAAATTGCGCAGGGCTTGCTCTCGGGCCCGTCCCAGTCCCCCTGCCCATCAGGGGCCCACGTAACTAGTCACAAATTCTGGTTGGCCTTTCATTAACACAACTGATATAACTAACAGCTAAATTTTTAATAAATTTGTTTGATACCATCAGATATTGGCATTGCATCGTATTTTACCTAAAGTGCTTTGATTTACGGCTACCACAGATTAGGCTATAGTATATTTTCGGACCCAAATGAGAAATTCATAAACTTAGATATCAGGGCTTTCATAAAATCAGATGCCAAGGAGCCCCGCTTTGGTAAATCTAGCTACAGACTGGAGAAGTTTCATGCAACAATCAGCCTGATTCGAATGCTGCTTTTGTTAGCGCACCAAATCGTTTCAGCTTAATGCTCTATGACGTCATAAATTACAACAACGTCACTTCCATAATATGCTTACATGAATACACAAGGTAAGTACCTTTTACTGATATATAGACAATAACAATTTTAGTTCCAATATATTGAGGCTAAAAACTTTTTGAATGCACCTCGTATCTGCATAAAGTCATAAATGACTCAAATGCTTTTATTTGCAGCTAGCGCAAATGTAGGCTATTTTATATTCACAAATGCAAATGAGGAATTCACAAACGTATTTGTTAGGGCTTTCACAAAATCAGATGCCACATGACTCCACTTTAGTAAACCTAGCTACAGACTGGAAAATTGTCATGCAACAGTAAGCCTGATTCTATGCTGTTTGCATTAGCGCTTCAAATCGCTTCGGTTTAGAGCTATATGACGCCATAATTTACAACGACGTCATATCCGCAACCGACTCATTAGAGTTCGTAAAGGATGTGCATTTCACTGATGTATAGATTGTTGAAAATATTATTGTTTAATATGCCGAGGCCGGTAACTTTTGGGATGACCCTCGTACTGGCAAAGTAGGAGGGATGTCACAGATAGATTGATGTGTGAAAAGTGGGGGTTTTCCATAAGATCAGTTGAAAGTTTAACGTCCTCAAAAGTTGAATTTTTTCCCCTCTTCTGGTAAGGCCGTTTGCTGAATAAAATTATAATCGATTGGTCATTGTGCTCCTTGCTGTTAAAGTCATTCCGTTTTTTCTTAGGCCCATCGCGGATGTGTTGTTTTGGGTGGAGTGACATGGGAATGCTGGGGAGTTTTGTCAGTGTCCGCAGAGTGCTTATGTAGTATACCCTGTATTTGAATGAACTGACTGACTGCGTGTGTAGTCTGATACTGATAACATGTAATTCACGTAACGAGTCTCTCCGTCTGTCTGTGTGTGGATTAAATGTGCTGCTATCAGTGCTGTTAATTGTCGTTTTGTTGTTCCTGCAAGCTAGCCTTGGGTGCACATTTGTGTAAAACTGTTAAAAAAATTAGAAAAGTATGCTGGCCGAATGCTGACATATTTTTGGTCCCGTACGCATAGAGCAGCGCAAGGCCTAGAGTGTTTGAGCTGAAAACTGGCCTACTGGTTACTTCTACCCGGGCGAACTTTCGCGCCGATTTCCGTTTTTCTACGCCTTTTCGTTTTTTTAGTTAGGAGCTGGACGGACAGATCTACGGGCAGGGCCCATAATGTGGCCTGTTATGACGACAGCATGATAAAGCAATCGACTGCTCTGTGGAGCTTTTGTTACAGTTGGCTCAAGAATAGGGCATAGCTGAACAACAAAATTAACCTTCAGTCGACATCTTGGTCAATAACATTTTGTAGGCATACCCTCCAATTTTAGCTTAACCTCATATTTGTGTTTTGTGTTTCTGTAAAGGTTAAACTTTCTGTTTATTGTAAAGTTTAAACTTACCGCTCCATTATTGTGTTTGTGTGCATTCTGCCTGAAAAGGCCGTCCCTGAAATGACCTATGTACTGTGTCGGGTGGGATGTTAAACCCTACTCACTCACCCCCCCCCCTCCACCGAAAGCCTACAGGGTGTTACGCAAAAACAGGCACAATTTTAATATGCAATTGCTTTATGAATATTGCGTTACTGTCACGCAGTACGCTAACAACACGCAAGTTTGAAGGTGGCAATTTAATGTTCCGTGTTTCGCAGCTGTCAAACATTCTACTCAAAATAACCAACGCTGGTAGCATTGCGTGTGCAGTTCACAACGGAAACCGTTTCGTCACATGCATCACAATTTCACAAAATCAATGGCTCATTTGTAGGCTTCATATATCATCATTTAAAGACTATTAATTTTTGCTTAGTCAATCACTTATCTTTTATTTCAAGCGCGTGTAGCAAACAAAAAAGATAATTAACTACTAAGGAAAAATTTGCTGTCGCGCAGATCCGCATTAGAGTAACTGAGCCGCTGAAAAGGGGGGACGCTACGAGGCGTCTCACTAAAGCACTATTTCACATCAGCATTGTCGTTTTTTTAAATTTTGTGGAGGTATGATATGTATAGGGCTGCTGCCGAGTGCCTTCATCATCATCATCAAGACGCGAAGCGTTCAGCCGTAGCATTCCGCCGTTGCAATTTGTCGCCAAAAATCGCAAGTTAACTAATTCGCGGAATTTAGATTCAGACGGCCAGCTATAGACGGCCAAATAGTCAAAGAAACGTCAGGCAATTTTTTGACGGTATTAACAAGATAAAAACGAAATCGTACTCCAAACGTCTTGCCACAAAAAGAAACAATTTTGCAGCGAATGGTTTAAAATTGTCTTTGCAACATGCGTTGTTTTTTTTTGGTACACCTGTGTAGAAAGAAGTCTTACATTACTAATGCGAGCACATATATTCAACAACAGACATTTGTCGCAGGTAGTTCGCTACGTTGCCGTGCGGGTTGCGGGTCAGACTCATTGATCTGTTGAGTCGGCCTAAATATAGTAGTAATCATGACGAATTATGTGCATAGCAGCAAACTAGTCAAGGACAGGGACTAGTCGAGGTCAAGGACTCCATCCCTGCTTAACAGGCGTCCCCATTCTTTAAAACAAAGTTTATATCGCAGTTTTTTTCGCACGATTTAGTTTTCGTTCATTTTTGGAAAAGTAACACAATGTCCTTTTTATACGTTGTTCACGTCGTGAAAAAACATTTGGGTAAATGTTTTAGCCTATTTTACGCGTAACCGCTGCTATAGACCGTCGGAAACGTGGGAGACAGGGACTGGGGCAGTGCTATAAGCCTCATCTTTGCAATGTGAGGCCGCCTTTATTAATTGCCTATGCCAATGAACAGCCGTGTATAATGGGGCGGGAATAGGGGAGACACGGTCCCACCTGTTTCTTGGGAGCAAGCGCGTTTCCCGTCCTCGTTATTTTGGTGAAATGTGCTGGATAAGCCAGACGTAGATGGTGATGTCTATATATTGTGTATAACTTAAGTTTAGGTCTCTTAATTTGTTCTTGGTCGATCTGTCTATATTTCCCCATTTTTACTTAGCAATAGTTTCTGTAGCGGAAAAACTTACTAATTTAAATTATTCTGAATGTATTGTTTTGTTTTTAACATGGCACTTTACTTTTGTCCATATCTTCGCCAATTATTAACCGATTTTCAAAATTCTTTCACTGGCAAACACTGCAGACAATTTGCGATAATGTGATTATTATAGATCCCACTACACCGTAAATGCGTTTCTACACTACTTTGTGAAACATAAATGAAATATGCATATTATAACAATGATAATAAACAAATATTTTGGTAAAACTGAAAGAAAACACCTCAGACCAACATTGAGCTGAATGGCACTAAACTGTGTAAGTCTAACACAGCCTAGTGTCATGCGAATCATTCACCGCAGTGTTGGTCCGCTTGGTCTGAAGTGTTTTTTCCATTTACCTAAATGTTTGTTAATATCGTTAGTTTTGTCATACATTCATATTTCACAAGGTAGTGTAGAAACGCATTTACAATGTGGTGGGATGTATAATAATCACGTTAACGCAAATTGTCTGCAGAAAGTGTCAGTGAGAGAATTTTGAAAATCTGTCAGTTGACGAATATATGGACAAAAATAGTGCCACGTTTTTTACTGGCCCACAGTGTAGTAGGCCTAATTATATCGTAGTCTATTTTCATATTTTTGCGTCTCCAAAACACATCGCAAAACGTAAAATTTTGAGGAAGACTCCCCCACTTTTTCTAGCACTACGTACGCCTACACTCCGCCCGTGACGCTAGACGATCCGTCGCTGGTCCATTCAGCCAGTCGTTGACGCTGCAACTAATCGATGCGTTGCTATGACGACCAGGTAGCATCGCGTCGCAGGGTTTATTAGAAACAACTCACACACACACCGCTGCAAGTCTCCAAATTGCTACAGCTTTGTGGGCGTGCCTGCTAGACAGCGGCTGTAACTTCCTACAGTAGCAGGCAAAAACAAGATTTTTTCGTTGGTTTTCGTAAGCATTTTGCCATAATCAGGTAACACGTCTTGTTTCAGTCATTGTATATTACATTAAAGCTATTCGCGAGTACAATACAATAAATTACTCTCCAGTCTCTAGGATAACTTCCTGACCAGCGCATTAGAGGTTATTTTCTAAAAGTAATATGCAGCATTTAAATCAACGTGTTACTTACTTAGAAGGCGTACACGTGCAGACAATCGAAACATGGGATTATGGGTGAGTACGCAAGTGCTACGCAGCAGGCCCGTCGAGAAGGAGGGTAGGGGTAAGTTACTCCGGGTCTCGCGACGTTTGGGGACCCCGCCGTCGATCAAAATATAAAGTACAACAGAATGCGCCATATTAAAAAGCAAAATTCGAATATTTTCTCCCCATAATGTTGTCACCGGGCCCCGCGGTCGCTCTCTACGTCCTTGGTACGCAGCATGAACGTATCCCACTCCAGACAATGGTTTTAACATACTTATCTATGCTCAGCTCGCATTGACTACACTGTCGTTAGCTTTGTCATGTACGACTGCCGCCGTCAGTTGTGAAACCAGTATGGGTGCGAGCCGAGTGTGTTTTAGCCTAAAGGCACCGACCTAATTAGCAAATGCACGTTTGCTACATTTGCTTCAGGTCGGTGCCTGATTATCGCCGTTAGTTAGTTGTGTCATTTCCTAGTGATCAATCAAGCGTAATTAACAATTTACCACACGCAGTTCGTTGACGGCGGCGACATGTCGAAGAAACCGGCGAAGTTATCAGCGGCACAGAGAGCGTTGGAGCTGAAGCAGCAACTGTTCACGGAAGAACTGATAATCACCGACACTTTACTGCAGTCACTAGCTGCTGCTGCTGCTGCTGACGATGATGATGATGATGATAATGATGATGATGATAAAGATGATGCTCCGCTACGTCTGTCTGATGTCGACGTCATTAATAGGGTGACCGCATTTTAGCGTTTTATGTAGTTAGATAAAACTTTAATTTTTTATCGACGCGTTTGTGTTTTTTTTAATTTCTACGTCGTCAATTTGCATGCATGTGCTTGACGTAATAAAGATTGACTGAATGATTGATATACATTTTTGCACCAGGGTTTTAGTCTTTAAGACTTCCACATTTTTTTTTCTTTTTTTTTCTTTTTCTCCTCTCCGTTAGCGCTTTCTCAATTCCTGTACTGTTTTATCTCCAAATTGGGTTAGAATGAATGGGTGACTTTAGAAAGCATTATTAGTTACCGGATTTACGACATAATATACGCAGTTGTGTGGTAATATTTTTTTTGGTTTGGGGAAACGTTTCCCCTCTCTTTTCCCTTTCCGTTAGAGGTAGACTTTTTTAAAATCCAGCTTTGTCAGTTTCGTCAATGGGGTCCGCGGGCAAAGCGTCGGCCGCATACGTATTTTATAGTATTTTAGCATCTCGTAAAAACATCTGGTGACCAAATTTCGTATTATTTTTATTTTTAGATATCCAAATAAAAGGACAATTTTAGCACTTTATCTCAGGATATTGCAATTTGGTAAACGCTATTATACCATCGTTTCCCGTTGTCTGATATTATTTGGGGAAACGACGTTCTTCCCAAAATATTTTTTGGGGGAGCATTCTGTTCCGTTTCTCTTTGACTACACCACTGATTACACGGAAAAAAGGAAAGGATTTGCCATAGGTCTATGTCATGGCGCGTTAGAAGTTCCTGTCAGTGTTATTATTATTAACGTGTTGCAGGCGTCGAGCAGAAAGGACAAAGTGATGGCGCTGCTGACTGCTCTACGCAAGAACTGGAAAGACGACTACATGCACAGACTGTGTGAGGTCCTGGACTGCAGGAGAAGCTGCGTGTGTGGTCCAGCCAGGGAGAGAGTCAATCGATGTGTGAGGTCCTGGAGTCGACCAACACGTGGTTGCTGGATGAACTCAGAACCGAGCTAGAGTGTGAGAACGGCAAACAGATCATCAGCGAGGCGATCGACCTGGAGAACGGACGAATTGATTTATTGATTAATTGGTTGGTTGGTTGATCGGTTATTGATTTATTCGTTTGTTTGTTTGTTTGTTCATTAACCCGCGGGAGAACGGACGAATCGTGTTTAAAGAGTTCGGCAATGAGCGCCGACTGTCGGAGCTCGAGAAGAAACGACTTCACTCTCTGCTCAACTGCAAGTCGCAGTGCACAAGGGACATCTGGCAGAGGGACTTCATAATTCACTGTCTACGCTCGAGACTTCAATGTCCGTAACTTCGAAATTTAACCGAAACAACTATTACTGTTTCAAAGGTCCTATGTATTCAAGACTTTATCGGCTTTACCGTGAAGGCTACGAGACATGAGCGTCATATAAAAGGGACATCTGGCAGAGACACGAACGCCCACACTCGAAACTTCAGTTTCTGAGAACTGGGAAAAAGTCGGTCGCAAGACAAGGTTCGAGAGCTTCATACTTCAGCATCTTTATCACTAAGCTTGGCATTTTTTGCGGCGGACTTGAATGTCTACACTCGAGAACTGGAAACCGAAAAGAAAGTCTACAACGTCTCGTAAGTTCTGGAGACCCGATACGAGGGACATCTGGGAGAAGCAGTTCGGGCGACTGACGTCGCTGTTGGACGCGGCGACGAGACACAGTAACACGATAGACACGGAGTCGCTTAGAATGTCCGCCGACATCGAGTCGTTTATTGAGACTAAAGTTAAAACGAAAGTCATAATTGAGTTGCTACATGGAGTGGTTCGTAGTTCAGCTCGATAGGAACTGTAAAGGATCCTTTAAAGGCTACAGCGTTGTAGCGCCAGACAGATCAGGGAGACTCGCTGGAACGAATACGCGGTTTCACGTGACATCGAGTCGTTTATCGAGACGAACGGCGCGCATAGCTTCAAAAACCGCGCCGTGATCAGCGTCGCGCGATGTACCGGCGACGTGTTTCGGGATCTACCTGCCATACAGAGGCTGGAGGTGCAGCTAGGCTGCCTCATCCAGATGTCCGGTCAGAGCTGTCTGGAGCGAGACAACATCGGCGACGAGAAGGACAAAGTGATGAAGAGGATTGGAGCTGACACCAGCAACAACAAACAGCAACCGAACAACGTCAAAAGTACCGGATTTACTGGTAGGCCGCTTCCGCAGCACTCACTGGCATAATGTAACGGTTGAGGTCTCTACTTATCTCTAATTTACTTTAAATTCTACCTTTTTTTAGGCTACATTATATTAAACACTCTACTCCGTTACAAACCCCTAATCTTCCCCTTTCTAACGCTTCAAACCGCATCTAAATCGGTCCACTAACGGCGGAGATATTTGCCTCTAAAGTTACCTATTTTAATCCTTATTTTCTAAGTCTGGTATATTTTCCAAAATTACGTTACATTAAGTCCTGGCCAGCGTGGACGGAACTCCTCTCTAAATAGAGAAGTGTAGAGGACACTCATCACAAAGGTTAGAGTAAACTCTAAATAGAGGAGTACTCTACGAAAATAAATAGGCCTATAGAAGCCCCTCTAAATAGAGGAAGATAGAGGATCCTCCCAGATAAAGGAGACCAATAGAGGGCACTCTAAATAGTGCCAACAGAGAGTGAAGATAGAGAGCACTCTCAAAGAGGGCAGATAAGAGGGCACTCTCGAAAAGTGAAGAAAAAGGGCACTCTAAAATAAAAGGGCACTCTTTCAGAGTAAGGTCAGAGTAAGGAGTCTGGGACTCCTCTTTCAACTACGTGCGAATGCAACGCCACTATTGAACACCTCGCCTCTATCGGAGAACCTTCCCTCGATCTTTAGCATTCTTTCTAAGTTGCCGCTCACTCCTGCGATTCCGCTGATCATATTTCTCGGTTCCTAACTCATTCTTTCGTTGAAGACGGGTAGTTTTACTCTACTCCGCTCCAATTTCTCATTCTAAATTTAGAGGAGTTTCGAAGGAATATTTCCTTCCCCTCTTCGCATTCATACAACAAGGCGCCCGAACCCACTTCCAAGTTAAGAACGAGAAGATTTGAGTAATTAGAGTGATTTCGTCAAGTAAAGTCAGTCCTCATTGAGCAAAAGTGATCGTCATTCTTACATTCACCGTTTCCACCTTTATTTCGTTTTTGCCAGAATTCATCATCGTAGTGAACCTTCGTCTAACACGAACCCACCTCCCACCATAGGCAATCGTCTAGCTTTTGCTAACGGAGTAGATCCGGATACCCATGGGAAAAGAGATCCGACCGAGGACGGGAAGAGTTGGAGAGTTATAATAACTATTAAAAAAATTAAAAAATTCTTCATGTTGATTTAACGTCATTTGTGTGTATAGGCGTAACTAATAATAGCTTTAAAATAGAGAAAGCATTTTAAAACGTTGAAAAGCGCGCAGCGCGTTTGATGAAAAAGGACGTACGTTTCAAAACGCTGACTCAAAAAACTGACGGTTTTTTACTTTGAAATATTGACTAAATTTTAGTCTACTAAATCATTTTTTAAGTTTGTCACTGCACGCAAATTTTAAGTAAATCTAAATACAATTACTTTATGTAACGTGACGATTCGTGCGTTACAGTGTGTATTATGTATTGAAATTAAGTAAATGGATGACTAGAAAAAAGTGCAACCATATGAACAGAAGGCTTACCTAAATCTATAGTCCAGAGAAAATTCCCGTTACAAATTGCAAAAAAAAACTTTTTTGTTCCGGTGCTTAGAACACGGGCGACTGTGGTTCTAACTGTTAAAACGCGTTTTTCAAAATATTTTATGGATTTGTTTATTTACTTGCTTACTCGCAAACAGGGAAAGCAGCGGCAGCAGACGGCGTCGACGTGAAGCTGAGTAAATACATTGAGAAGAAGAAGCAAGAGTCGAACGAATGTGAGGAGTTGATCGTTCAGGCCAGACAAACCGGTGACAAACTGCAAGAAGACATCCGGCTGGCGCAGCGAGAGAAGGATCTGACTCTCGCCAAGAAACAGAAAGAGGTTGACGAACTCAGAGCCAGAGTAAGTCACATTTTACAGTGTTCTCAAGCTACAGGGTGGGCCAAAAAACTGGCACAATGTTTTTATACGCCAATAACTTCACCAAATATTAACCGATTTTCAAAGTTCTTTTACTGCCAAAATCAGAAGAAAATTTGTAGTAAAACTGGCCCCCGCACCTTACCACACCCCGTATATGTCGCTACACTACCTTGTGAAATATCAGATATCGCACTTAAGTCGGCGACGACACTGACCAATGGCCTGACGTGGCCCCCAAACAGCATGGACTTAAATCCGGTCGATTATGCTGTTTGGGTGTCCTTCCATGGATGGTCTATCAACGATGACAATTTCACGACAATCAACCAGCTAAAGAAGGCGATCGTCACTGAGTAGGGCAAACCGTCGCAGCGTTTCGCTGATCGCGCCATTGGTCAGTGCATCGCCGGCTTGAGCGTGTCGTCCAGCAGCAAGGCGAACACATCAATCATTTGATGAGAAAACTGCGAGATGTGACAGTTGCTTTAGACAATGACTGAGATAATAAACAGGTTGTTTTTTGTCGTTAATTCTTTTACAGTGTGTTGTTACAGACATCGCCTTGTTTTTAATTGTCGCTTTTACGACACTGATATTTCGCTAAATAGTGTAGCTACACACTTGAGATGTGGTGAGATTTTTAGTGATAGTGTTGCTGCAGATTTTTTTCCTGATTCCGAGAGTGAAGGAATTTTGAACATCAGTTTACATTTGATGAAGTTATTGGCGTATAAAAACATTGTGCCGGTTTTTTGGACCACCGTGTGAGCAATTGCCCGTCATAACTTTGACTCTATCTGAATTTTTTCTCCTTTAGGCATCCAGGTCAACTCGTCACGGCCATCCTTCCGTGGGTAGTGCGCAGTGAGTACCAGTGAAAGCTGTATCGTGAACAGGCAACGCGCGATGCACTAGCCCCGTATCCGTGGTCTGGCAGTGTAAACTGGTGCTTGGCTGAGAACTAAGGAAACAAAGATAAACTCCGCACTTCGGGTTTTATGGCGAGAAGGAGTTTTCGTTTACGTTACGTAGTTTACACAAGTGTGTGCATATCTGTTTGGCTACAGGTTGAGTTGAAGGACAGCGAGAACGAGCAACTGACGCAGTGTCTAGACGCTCTGAAGAAAGAATTGTCCGCAGTCAGCAACGAGCTGGAACGCTTCAATAGCCGTTCATCTCAGCTGGAACAAAAGCGTCAAAGGACACTTCAATGCCATCCTTACTGGGACGCTCCAACGGTAGTTTCCATGCTGGGGTGGTGACAGTTTCTAGTGGAGTAACCTTGTTGTGTGTTGCTTCCCTGCATCAGCGTAGACTTGGTTGTTTGGAGCTGGGACGATTCAGCAGCCGTTCGTCTCAGCTGGAACACGGCAGACGAGTCAAGACACTTTTCAACAGCGTCACGGACCAGGCAGAAGACAGAGCCAACAGCAAGAAAACTTGTAGCATGTAGGCTGTTAAAAAAACTGGTACAGGGGCATCCTGAAAGTCCAAGCGAGGACAGATCTAACGGCAGAACCAGCAGGCATATTGATGCACAGATTGATGAAGGAACAGACTGACGACAGAGTCAACAGTAGGAGCAGCAGCAGGTCGAGCAGAACGCCATCTAGCGGTGCCGGCAGTCGACTGCCGAGAATCACAGAGAGTCGCAGTGGCACACTGTCCGCGTCCAAGAAGCTCGCGTAAAAAACAGTCAACATCACCAATACCATCTTCTAGGCCTGGCGCAAGCTCGCTACCTCGTACGGGACGCCGCACAACGGCCAGGGATCTATTTCTTCAATTTTTCGGGCATCTCCATGCTCCAATTCCGGGAGACTCTCAACTTGTCCACGACTGAATTTTTCGCATTGGACTTGAACAACAGCTTGCTAAAATACATAACTCTCCTCTTAACAATACTCATCCAGCTTACAGCTTTGGTTACAAATTTGAGAAACGCCTCAATTTTCTGACCAAATCTCTGCACAATCCAATTGACGTTTGTCCAAAGCAGCATTTTCGATGACGCCATAATTACGTCAGCAAACCTATTAGGCCTAGTCCGTTTATTGTAGAGGAAAAATGTGTGTGTGTTTTAGGAGAATGAAGTATCGCGATAGCCTAATTAACGCCACGAATTATGAAATTGCACCTATCTGCGTTAACGTTATGCAAAAATACTGCAGACTTTTCCCGACACGGTGTACATCATTGAAAATGTGTTATACGTGTTGCGAAAAAATCGTATTGGTATTATAACGGTATTGATGTCAGAAACAGTCTAACAGATCTATTGTTGTTTGTTGGAATATATTAATTGACAATATAGCAATGTCGCTGGGGAGCAGGGATAACTGTCTTTCCTTAGATTTCAGCTGCCTAAAATAATTTTTAAGACGTAAGATCGAGCTAGAAGAACCCAAAAATTCAGGAAATTTAAAAGCAAATTGGAAGTTTTGAACACCGATATCTCCTACGTCGAAAATTACAGTGGTCTGTTAGTAAATTGCAACTACTGCCCCGACCGTTTTAATCCACGAAGTCGCTGTCAATTGGCTGGCTGGTTGCAAAAGGACTATTATGTCCTTTTGCTGAATTTAGATCCTGGAGACTCGGATACATAAACCGGATCGGCACCAAGATCAGTATGAGAACTTATGTTCGCCCATTCTTGAAATACTACGAACGCGCTGAAGTGAATTAACTCTACGCAAGTCCTGCTAAACAGTTGAGTTTCAAAATGACTGCAGAAACGGGAAAAATATGACGATAGCCTTAAGTGTCGGGGGGCAGCTGTTGGCAGCGAGTTCCATGCTGCTGCACCAGACACGAAAAAGTTGCGTGATCCGTATCGCGACAGTCGACAGCGTGGAATTATGAGGTCACGGCGTGAACATGAAGTAGACACAAGCGACCAGACGCTGTTGAAACCGGTATGCACGTGTCTGTTATACCCCGTTTACATGATCCAGCAAACGTTCAGAAAACATCGAGCTGGCTCGTCCATTATAACATAGGCCTATAGCAGCAAACTTCCAGCAGACGTCCAGCAAACGTCGAGCAATTAGCACGTGTATTTTGAATACATTTGCTGGACGTTTGCTGGACTTTTGCTGGATCGTGTAAACGGGGTATTACGTACGACGGTGCACTGCGACGAAGGCACTGGCTGACGATGTTTGGTCATTAGTCGTTAAACGATGAACTCTCACAGATGCGTGTCATAAGCGTCACTCCGGCTTTGTGTTTCAACGTCATTGCACGCAGTCGTCGTCTGTACAGGGGCATTTCTGTCAACAAACAACAAATCACATTCTCGCTTTACCCCAGTTCCACTTACTCCGATTTGTTGTAGATTTGGTCTAGCTCGATCGGTGGCTCAGTGGTCATTGGACTGAAATACGTTAAATGAGTGACTGACTATAGCATATACGTACACTCGTACATATGTGTACATATTTTATTAACCAAAACAGCCAAAACAGACTCCACTGTAGGTCAACGTACTGTTGAAGTTGTTTGACAGTGTCGAGGATAGGACGATCGCGTGTTTCTGGCAGTACGAAGCAGAGCAAAGCGCTGGACAGAGCTTGCGCAGCTAACACCAGCGACGGCAGAGCGTACCACTGCTTACGCTGTCAAGTACATTGATCACACACGCCTTGCTCTCAGTGCCATTACCATCACTACACTACTTTGATTTGTGAAGCCCTATAGATGTGCTGGCTGAACAATAAGCCGTATACAATGAGCTGGACCAAGGACACAGCCAGAAATTTGTTCAGGGAAGATATAGAATTTTTGGAAAGTAGAAGCTTTGCAAATTGCCCATTCTGACGTCATCACCGTCACCACAGAAAAGTTTACTTGGCATGATTTTTGGGGTATATATGTAAATCCGACCGTTTTCCCCTTCAACGAATTTAACATTTTTATCACGGGAGACCTCGTATTCGGGGCCCGAAGAGATGCCGAATCGGTTACCCATGACAATGGGCGGTGGGTCCTGTTGAACAAAGAGTTGCTACTGGACGAAGCCAATTTCGGCGAAGAGGAGAAGACACGAAGCGAATCTTCCGATTGCAGTCGGAATGTCAAGTGACGAAGCTAAGCTTCGGTTCTACGGGAAAACCGAAAAACGAAGCTAGTTTTTGTTCGGGTAGGGGTGACGAAGCAAGTCTTCGTTTTGCTATAGAAAAGCCTAATAACGAAGCTAAGCTTTGCTTTTCGGTTATGAGACCAAGAACCTAATGCCGAAGCTAAGCTTCGGTGTTTCGCTTAGTCCTACGACGATTCTACAACTATAAGACTAGTTCGGTTCCGTGGTTTTCGGTCGAAGATCGAAAGCGTCCGCACCGACTACGCACTTAAGCAGAATGTCGAAAGGAACTCTGTGCGTTCGGCTATTTATAAGATTTTGGGGGCCGACACCGGCGCATGTTTGTGGCCATACAGGGTGCGGCAGAAAAAAGTAGCCCCCTAAAGTTTTTAACTGTTTTCTCAGCAACCGTTTAGCATTTTAATCTGAAAATTTACAGATTTATTTACTAAATTATTTTACGGCTAAATGCCAAATAAAATTTGATTCCATTGAAAAATGACGAAGTTATAGATTTTTTAACATGACCGCTTACCGATTTTTCAGCGTGAAAAAATGTTCAATCTACAACACCAGTTTAATAACATCGTTGAAACAAGTCAAACAACACAGTTAACTAATGATCAGATGTCAAAATTCCATTATCAATGTGAATGTTCAAAGTGTCCACCGACAGCTCCAAGCTCCAACACAAGCCTTCAGTCGCTTAATTTGAGAAGTCTTTCACAGTCTTGTCGATCGGTCCTTGTGGTAGGTTGCTCCAGATAACCTGAAGCGATTCCTTGAGTTCCGCGATTGTTTTTGGCTTTGTTTTAAGCTTGCGGTAAGCTCCAACATTGCACA
>Ga0209367_1006416_pt1 | contig 16278 bp, 5 predicted proteins | sample WorMetLIZISLAND2_FD_187412 | JGI IMG/M metagenome (GOLD analysis project Ga0209367, IMG submission 187412) | Marine gutless worms symbiont microbial communities from Max Planck institute for Marine Microbiology, Germany - Olavius geniculatus... ... | reverse complement strand
GGACAACCCTGCAGGAGTTAAGCCACGCTGCCCTAGATAGGCAGCGGTGGGCAGCGATAGTAAGAATGGCGTCAGACACCAACGGGCATTGAGCCCACGGTTGTCGATGATGATGATGATGATGATCCACTCAGTTGGATGGTGCCCGTGCAAACCACATGGATGAGAACAGTTGATCAGGAGTCTCAGCCCTAGAAATTTGAAGAAAGGCTAATGATAGTGATACTTGGCACCAAGTCGTCAGTACGGCTGTGGCAACTAGCACTGCGTGATTCCATATGGCAGGTGACGCTTAGTAGCTTTGTGTCAAAAGCTATACACCGCCTTTTACATTGTACGAAAAAGCCAAAAGTCTGCAACAAAAGCACAACGTCTTGGCAAAAGGTCTACAACGCATCTAAATATTGGAGTTTGAACTTCATGGCTGTACTAAACACACGCCGCCAACCGCATGCTATATAAAAATTTATAACTCGCTTTATGACGATTTGCTGCTATGAGATCTGTATCTAGTTTCACCCCATATATACGCCTTTAATGCACCTGCCCTTTATGTCTTATTCTCACGCTGTAAAACAGACGTGTAACTAAGTAACGATCACGTAAACTGTGGAACACGTTTTCATTTTATGCTGACCCTAACCCCATCGATGTTATGTGATGGCCTCTGCCTTATAGAAAGGTTGAAGATTGCCCGTGGCTCTTAATAGAATTACGAAGCGTCACCTGCTATGTGAGATTACAATGCTACCTGCCACCTGACATAGGTGAACGCGCCTTGTCTCAACCCCAGGAAGACAGGCTGGTGCTCGATTTACAAGGCCGAGTTGACTTTCCTGTTAGTTATGCATTGAAATTGTTCACCTGTCCGCACCCCGCAGTCACTCATTCACTTGATAGCGACCCGACTGGAAATTAATCCCGCACGGCAGGTGACGCTCCGAGCTGTGTGATGGGTTTGTTTATACTTTGTTATTAAGAACTGTATACACCACGTTCACCTCAACTTTTGCAATATTGACGTTGCTGACACAACGTAACGTAACGTGTCGTCCGTATGTGCTGCAGCGTTCGTGGCCGAGGACCAGCGTCGGTCGCGCGGAACCGGAAGCGGATGTGACGTCACGCTGAGCGACGATGACGTCACGAAGCTGGAATCCTGCCTCGACAACGTCGGACGACCATTTGTCGTTGACTACGCCAAATCGCAGAGACGGCGACGAAAAGAACCATTCGACTTATGCGGGTTAGCAGTTTCTCTCCATTATACTCCGTTTACACGATCGAGCAAACATCGAGCTGGCTTGTCCAGCTGACATATAGCAGCTCTTCGTCGAGCCAGCTTGATCGTGTAAACGCGGTATTACAATCAGTCAATTAATTAGTTTTATTGTGCGGGCGTCTTATAGGCCCCATTACGCGGCTTGCCCGTCCGTTTGTCTGCCTGTTTGTCCGACACGTACTAGCTCTGGATCTTTAACCGAAAATAACAAAACGCCCAGCTGTTGCTAAGGAGGGCCGACCGTACTGCTTATGTCTGAACTTTAACGTCCGACTTCCGGTCGCGGAGAGAAAGCGATTTTCCCGAGGTGATTAGTTCCATACGCGCTATGGTGACGCTGCTATATCGAGAGCTAAAATCAATGCTAGTTACGGTATGCTGGTGGGTGATAGATGCAGGCAGCAACTTTGCGTTGAAAACTGCGGCCAAACCGCTGCAGATAGAGAGACATGGTTACTATTGGCAACCTATATGGGACTATCGTCATTGTTCTATTTAACCGTACTATCGTCGACGCCCTACCGTTTAGGCACAATACATGCGTTACAGACAGACCGACAGATGCAACCTTGTACCAAAGGCGCGAACGTAATTACTGTCGGCCAAAAAGACGAAGAAAATTATAATTTGTTCTTATCAATTTATCATTTTATGGGACATACGTAGCCGATGTTCCAGTGTTGTCAGTAAAAATGGTCTAAGGTCAACCGGCAAGGTCACCGAATGTTTGACGAAGTTGAGGCGTATAAAACTAAAAGTGTGCCATTTTGGGGCCACCCTGTAGAATGTACAGCGTACATGCATGTTATAAGCTAATCATCGCTCTTGTGCCATATTCATTCAATTTCGTTTCATATCCGGTTGCATATGCCTACAGTCGCATGGCATGAATGGCAAATAATGCCTAATGCTGTGTATTCGTCGTCCTGGTGTAATGCATTATTATACGCCAGGTGTCAGCACTCATATATACCCGGCGGCGCTTTAACTTTTCTTGTTGCTATCTCGTACACCGTGTTTCGTAAAACACGCACCCAGTTTTCTTCTGCTAACTCCGGAAACTGTGTGGGCCGACAAAAGCCAGTTTCACAGTTGAACATGTAGGCCTAAATTTTTCTAGATGGGGCGACAACAGATTTGAGGTAAGATGGTGGGCTTACAAAAGATAATATCGCAAAGTCAGCTTCTTTCGCATTTTAACTGTTTGGAGTGTTCGATATCGCCGGTCAAATTATGCGGGAATAGTTCATTACATTGGTAGGTTTAACAGTTTACAGTGTATTGGACTATTATTAGCCGACAGTACTTAAGTAACGGTCGAGCTTTTGGTACGGTTGTCGTCTGTCCGTCTGTCCGTCCGTCTGTCGTCGTCGTCATTAACGAATGTACCCTGGCTAACGGGTAGGGCTTAGGGGAAAAATTTTACACGAATAATTAGTCCAGCGTCTTAAACCTGCGCGTGCAAAATTTCAGAGAACTGGTGCAAGAGGAATATTTTTAAGTTCGGGGTTGAATAGAGAGAGTAGGAAAAAGGTGTGCTTTTAACGGAAAACTTTCCATATCTCGGAAACGGTAAGATATACTCACTAATTGGAAGTGGCGTATACGCTTTGTCAAATGAGATAGATCTTGGATGAATTTGAAGGTCAGTGCTGCAACAACAACTGTATAGGCTGTAACGCGTTTTTCCTAGCTACAGCTGGGCTTTTTTATTATGATTTTAAGTATGCTGGTTTTGGCGTATTATGAACGATTGCTTGATTGAGCTACTAACTTTATTGCGTTTCATTTCTGTCGCTGTCTACGCACGTTTATGCTTCGTTGATTTTCAGTCGTTTTGCGGCTTTATCAACGTGTCTTCGGCCTTACATCGGCTGGTCCAGCTGTACATCGGACAGCGCTGCCAATGACGCTGGTCATAGTGCTGACGACGGCTCCGGTCAGGCGTTGGCTTCGGCGCCTCGTAGGTTCCAGGCGTCGAGACGTCTGCGTGACTGGAACGTTCTCGTTCAATTGCTGAACGATGATTGCGCCGATGCGCGCCCCGCAGGTATATACGAGTACTGTAAGTGTATATCGACCTACAAATATATGTGCATAGACTGTGGGCTATACGCCCAACTCGATTGGTATAGTGGTTAAAGCATTGGAGAACAACTACTTCAGTGAATTACACAAACCACTACACCAAACCGTCATCTACAAAGTTCCTCTACGTCGGACCTGTTTTCTGAGTCTTTAGACAGATATCTAGTAAAAAAAATTTAAAATGCAGATTAACTCAGCCTTCTATCACTCCGAGGTGCTGCCGGTACTAGTGTCTCGTGCGACGGCGCTACCAAACCCGAGTTAATTGACAGCTGCAGTGTAAGTAGTCTCGATCTGTTTTTGTCGCACATGTAGGGAGCCACTTATACCCCGTTTACACGATCAAGTTGGCTCGACGAGCTGGCTCGGCGAGCTGCTATATGTTAGCTGGACAAGCCAGCTCGATGTTTGCTTGATGTTTGCTTGACGATTGCTTCGTGTAGGCTATGATTTATGCATGCTTTATATTTGTTCGATGTTCGCTCGATGTCTGATCGATGTTTGCTCGATCGTGTAAATGGGGTATAAAGCACTGCCTACACGAAGCAAACATCAATCAAGCATCGAGCAGCAACCATCATCGAGCAAACATCAAGCTGGCTCGTCCAGCTAACTAAAGCCAGCTCGTCGAGCCAGCTTCATCGTGTAAACGGGGTATTACTTCGATAGTTTATTGCGTATATCATGTCTACTTTTATGTCGTTTTTGTCACGCCAACGTCTCGCGTATATCTGCCAGTATGAGGTATAATCACAACTTGCCTCGAGTCCTTTCTACTTACATGTTGTTATTCTTCGTTTTCTCTTGATGCGCACAAAAGTGGACACTAAGCCTGCGGTTAAGACATGTAAAATGTCATTATTTTTTACCCGCCAGCGAATCTTGCAAGACGTTAGTTACCTGGCCGGAAGCCAGCGTCGACGCATTTATAACATCAGAGACGTGAGTGTTTGTAGGCTACTTACTACTGATGCCTGTTGGCTGCATTCGTTTAGCACGATCGTCATGGTGTAACCAGTGACTTTATTATGTTCGTGACAAGTCGACGACAGAAATCATAAGCTTCAACATAGACTTGATAATGGAGTTCTTAAACTGTGTTTTGTCTCGTACAGTCAGTCTGTAAAATTTATATCTACGTGTTATGACTTCGATGTTATGATTGACATTTGTACTGAACAGGACATTCGTCACTAAATATTTGAACATTTTAGTTGTGCAGTAAAAGTAACTAGTTTTTAAGTAGTACACTGTGTCTCAGAAAAAACATCTCGACATTTTTGATTATAACTTTAACATAAGTTATCAGATTTTAATATTTTTTGCGGGAATATTCCTGACACAATTTGCCATCAAATGACCATTCCGCTTCCCACTTCACCCAATGTTTGCTTCTGCACTACCAAAGGAATGCAGACCAAGCGAAATATGCGTTGAAATTGGCAAAAACTTGAAAAAAAAACATCCCCAACATTATCGAACATAACGTGAAGAAACATCATCATATTTTAATAATTTTTGGTCTAAATATTTCCGACATTACTGGCTATTGAGTGATTGTTTAAGTTTCCACCTCGGCTAATTTCTGCTTTTGCACTACCTGGGGAAAACCGACCAAGCAAATTATGTGCTGAAATGAATGAAAAAACTTCAATAAATTCTATCTGTCCAGATCTCTGGCCCCAACAGCCATTCGACTGCAAGGTTTGACTATTATAAAGCAGTGTGTCTCTCAGATGACGCTCAGAAATGTTTATAAATTCAAGAAGTGACTGGTGAAGTCTAAATTAGTCAGAAGCAGAACATTATCGACACAGCTGTTAATGAATGCGGAAAGCATCTCCATGTCTGTGTTCACACAGTGCACCCGTATTTCAAGCAATTTTGTTGTAGACAATTAAAAAACAAAACAGTTGGATGAAATGTCGGCAAAGTGTCAAGAAAGTTAACAAAATATGTTTTTGTGCGTTATTTAAATTAAGCAATAACACTGCATTGGGTAAAAAAACAATATTTCGTTGGTTTTGTTTTCGCCAGGTAGTGCACAAACAGACTTAGAATGAGGTGAAAAATTGAACATTTATTCAATGGCAAGTTGTCTTAGGAATATTCTTACCAAAATTATTAAAATCTGATGATACTTCTTTACATTGCAGTCAGAAATGTCGGGGATGTTTTTTTGAGACACAGTGTAGTTAGTTTTTCATTGTCATGTATTTGGGCTCATTGATTTGTCTTTTGTTATATTGCTTGCATGACTGTTTTGTATTGTTTTACTGCCTGTCATGGCGAATAAACTTGATTATAAGCCGTATTAATTAATTATATGTCCCATTGCCATAGCATTAAAGGCAACTTACTTGTACAGTTAGTTAACATTTTGGCATTTGTCATCTAGTACCACATTACTTCGGCTCTTATTATTAGACTGTTATATAATGCATGGTGTACAGGCGTGGAAGCTCGTCTGAAATGTGCGGACGATGAACTGCGTGGTCCATTGGCTCAGCGCTGTGGTGAACTTTACAGTTTTAACGTTCAACAGAGAACGCGACACGAATGCCAGTGCGTATAGTCCCAACATCTCGCTTACTTATTACACAATACCCCGTTTTCGAGAAAGCTGTCTTTAATAGGGTGTTTACACGATCCGGCAAACGTCCAGCGAACTTCCGGCAAATGTATTCAGAATACACGTAAATTGCTGGACGTTTGCTGGAAGTTTGCTAGACGTTTGCTGGATCGTGTAAACACCCCATAAAAGCTGGATCTAAAACGCTTCTAAAGGTGGCTTGATAAGATTTAGCTTCATATTTTCTTAATGTGTATGGTACATTTTACGTGGTTGTGTGAAAATGCAGTTTCCTTCACGAACGCCTGCATTGCGAGGAAGCGCTAGTGTCGTCTGCTTGCGGCGATGAGGCGGGAAAATTTGCGTTCACAATGAGAAAACTTTTCACCGAACGCATCGCCATACGACACGGCTGCGACATTGCGCGCGATTCCAACTACGACGGTAACAATAGGCTCTAATTGATTTTTTTTGTTATTGTGGGTAGGGAAGTAAAAATTTTTAGCCTGTGAGAAGTATTTTTTTGTCCAAAATATTTCTGCTTGAAATACTACATTTGGGACTGAAAATACAACATTTTGAGGCAAAATAGAAATTTTGAGCCCCCGAAATTTTCTCTATAGGAAATTTGCAACTCAAGTGTGCAGTTCGTCGTGTGCATAGCATATCAAATTATAAACCCGTAAGTTTACAGGATATATGCCTAACGGATAGTCAGATGCACAGTCAAGGTGCGCAATAAGTCTACGGGGTGATTAGAACAAGAAATCTAAGCTAATGCTCATGAGACGCGCGAGATCCAATGGCAGTTCCTGTTCGCAGGTAATCTTAGTCTGTTTCCATCCATTTCGTCCCAATTCACTCTTTTGCAGCCACAAATTGCCAAAAAATCACTTAAAATTAATATTTTTGGGGTTCACGATCACTAGGTCATCGATGTTGACATTTCTAAGAAGATTGTCGCCAGTGCTTGTTATGATAAGCAGCAGGTCTGTGCCTATCTGCAACCATTTTCACGCTAGACAAGACAACAGCAGATAAATAAACACTTTTTAGAAGAGTACCCCTTTTTGACACCCGCGTGCGCAGTCCTCTTTGAATCTAGAGGGTCCGAACTTGAACTACTGAAATCTGCATTCAATGCTAAAAATTTTATATGCAGGCTGTCTTGGTCTATTTTCAGCCATTTCGCCGCAATTCACTCTTGAAATGCGTGTCGCAGCCCAAAATCGCCAAAAAAATTCACTAAAAACCTTTTGGGAGCCAAAGGGCATTTATGGTAGTCGATGTTGACATTTCTAAGAAGTTCGTTGCCAGTGCTTGTTATGATAAGCAGCATGTCTGTGCCTATTTGCAACCATTTTCACGTTAGACGAGCTAATAGCGGTAGAATAACGTTTTTAGGAGGAGTGTCCCTCTTTCGCCCCCTCGTTTGTGGGGACCTCTTTCACCCAGTGGCATGAAATTTTGTCACAAAATACTAGAGACACTAGGCTATCATATAATGAAAACCCGAAGTCTCTATCTCTACTGGTTTTCAAATGGTACCGGGTCGTGACGGACGGACAAACGGACAGACAGACAGAATTACCGTAGCTAATACGCGCTACAGCTAGCTAGCTAGCTCTCGCGCGTAAAAATTCAGACATATCTTTGGTCTTAATCATGTAGGTTTTAGGCACATATTGTAAATCATCGGCCATGTATATGGGTTGGTGGTTTGGCGTATAGCGGTAAAGCGTTTCATCCGATCAACGAAGTTACTGCACGCGGGGCTTGGTTAGCACTGCGATTGGTGACTGCCTGTGGGCAGGTAAACCATCTCGGTGTGTAACCAGCCGCCTAGGTCAACTCAGCCTTCCATTCCTCCGGATAAATCGAGTACCAGCCTATCTGGCTGGGGTTAAGGCGGGGCGTGTTCACCTGTGTCGGGTGACAGGTAACACTGTGTGATCCCATACGGCTGGTGACGCTCCGTAGCTCTGCGATGAGCTTCCCATTAAGAGCTACGTATATCACCACTTTTAACCTTTATATAACTGGTTATTTTTGATTGATTATAACTGATTGATTGCTTGTGTATCGTCGTGGCCAGCATTCCGGTACGGCGCCGGTTGCGACGCCAGCTTGCTTCACCAGCTGGAGGCCTGCACGCGGCGTCATCTGGTCGAACGCAAAGTCGTCAAGTTTCACGCGCACAACGACCTCGTCGCCCTGGGCAGCGACCACGCCCTACGGCACGCCTGCAGGTAAGATGATACAACTTTTACCTGTAGTGGTCACGTGCAGGGGCGTCTATTCCCCTAAGTCAGTGTTTTTCAACCTTTTTGCTGCAGCGGAACCCTACATAAATGTCACAATCACTCACGGAACCCCATGACACGCAATGATCCGTGAGTCCAATGTCGTAAGCAAAGTGAAATTTTTCGAGTGTCTGGGGACCGATGTCCTGAAACGATGATGACAAAGCAGCAGGCAAAAAAATTGTTTAATTTTACCGTATTAGATAATATTATTTAGCATTTTTTTATTTCACTCGAAACCAAAAACACTTTACGAGGCAGTCGCTAACGGCCCAAAAATTATCATTGGATCTTTTACGTTTTTACGCCAACGGACAGCACCGGGGGTCTGGACACCCCAGCCAGTTGCGCTGATGGGCGAAGCTTCTATATTTTTCAAGCAGAATGTTTCGGGAAATGAAGGTCTTCCAATAAATGGACACAAGATTCCTTAACACTAACACTAATAAGTTAGTGTTCGGTGTTCAATGCAAATATTCTAACATTGTTAACAACAAGAAAAATATTCAACACTGTGTGCAAAAGTAGATGGCTAGAGGCGCTAATTTGAAACTACGCATTCAATGCATAGTACTTCTGTGGCTTGTTTTGACGTAATTTCGCACGCTAGGTTATTTTTATTTTTTTTCTGACGAGCCGCGGAACCCTTGGCAGATGCTCGCGGAACCCTAGGGTTCCGCGGAACCCCGGTTGAAAAACACTGCCCTAAGTCGTTCGAGCAAGTTTTTCCCCTAACTCAAGCTGAGGTGCCGCAGGCGCCAAGGAGGCGCCGTAGGCGTTGAGGGGATGGGGAATCAGGATGAGGTATATCTCTCCCCAGCAGACTCAAGGGTCTTTGGATGCGTCGTAAGCTCCCCCACGAAAAACGAATTTTGTGCATTCTAAGCGTCACAGAACACTTCTGCTTGCAAGATATTGTAAATATATCAGAAATGCGAAATTATACTATTCAGCTTTTTCCCTCCTTTCCTCCAAAACCCTTCCCCTATTTTTTGGAGCATTTGCTTCGAGGTTTATATGATTTAGACGTCGCTGGTCACATGGACAGTAAGAAATAATGTCGGTCGGTGCCGATGGCCGACACCGACTTAATATGCGGCCGCTTACGGTCTAATCTACGTCCGTAACGTGCGTGCGATTTTGCTATACTTTGCGGCAAGATTTGCGCAACGGTTTTATCGTTTATACCACGGCGTTGAGTTATACGGAATCCTTTATTCGCCAGAAACTGGTGACATTAGGTTGATATAAATTATACAATTAAAAATATATTATCAGTCAATTAATGAATCTGTCAATCAATCAAATTAACAACAATACGTTTGATCGTTCGTTTGTTTCAGACACACGTGTTTTATATGTACATGCATTTACGTATCTTTCAAGTAAGTAAATGCACTTACTTACTTACTTACTTGAAAAAATCTGCGCATATAGACCATTCACTGCAATGTTGGTCTGGAATTTTTTTCAATTTACCAAAATGTTTGTTATTTATTATCGTTATGTATGCCTATTTCGTTGATATTTCACATGGTAGTGTATAGACGCATTTACAGTAGGTAGGCTATAGTAGCAAACGACGACAAACTCATTTTAACAAACTGCGTTAATGAAAACATCGATATGTATACATCAATGATTCATGATACTGAACGTTGTCAGTGCATCGGCGATACTGATATACTGATGCATCTGCAACATCGATGTTGTAGCGCGTCACGCGAGCTTTGCTCGAATCACTTGTTAGTATCAAATACGCATGCTTATTGTGTATAATTAAGCTAACTCGCCAGTACGGAGGCCTCAAATTTTGGGGTACGCTTTCAGAACGCAGTGTCGTTTTATTGCACGTTGTACACCGATTCCCCAGGTGGCAGCATTGATGCTGTTGCGCGTCACGTCAGCTTTGCTCAGATTACCTGTTTGTATTATGATACGTATATGATCTATCATGAGCTGACATGACTCTGAAGCGGTACTATGACGATTTCTACACTTTCTTTATGTCTGGAGTGTTACGTTTGATGTACACGGGGTGGGGTGGGGTGAAAGAGTATTTCAGTGCAATCTTTAGTGCTGAATCAGCCCCAAAGTTTCACTTATAAAATCACGTCCTGGCTTTATATTTACAGCCTTACAAATGCGATTGGTTTATAAAAACCAACCATAACCGGTAGTATTTTACTATGACTGGATTTTCCACGATGTTTATACGTACGTCATACGACCAATGACGATTTACTGTTATGGCTTCTCCAGCAGCGGCTACTTATTTGTTTTTACGCGCGCCAGCAGTTACTGATATAGCGCATTTTAGTCATCGCAATTCTGTATGTCTGTCTGTCTGTCTGTCCGTCCGTCCGTCACACAGGAGGTGGATCAGTCAAAAACGGTGCAAGCTAGGATTACCAAATTTTCACCATCGGCTGCCCGGAAGACTTTAGTTTCATGATCCGTGAAGTTTTTTCCATAAATTCGAAAGGGGTCACTCCCAGCGAGGGCACTAAATGAAACGGGATGGAAAAAAGTTTGCGATTTTTAGCCAGTACTGACATTTATGCACTGGATATGGCGCTAGGCGTCATCTGCCGTCGAGCCTAAATGAAACATCGTTGTGAGCTTAGATTTCGTTCGCACCGGGCCTTCACACATGCATCACTGTCGCGCGTTCCCCTTTGCGTTAGCTGGGCTTTTCTCGTTTCTTTCCGTCATGTACATAAATCGTCAACCGGGGCATTAAGCCCCGCGTAATGAAGAACGGAAACCATCCGTCGTCACACAATCTCAGAACATTCGGACGGCGAACCAATACGGCAGGGGCAGGGCGAACGTCAGTAGCATGCGCGTGTCGCTACGGATCTGCTGAATGATGTACCAGTACGGAAACGTCGTCTGAGCGCTCTTCAACCATTGCTCGTGGATATCCGTTTCGTCCACGCTCAGTGTTGTCGACGTCCGCCCCTACAGCGATATCTGACTTAAGTCAGACTTAAGTTCAAGTCAGATCAGTTTGACTTAAAGTCTCATACCCCGTTTACACGAGGCGTTTACACGAGGAAGCACACGTGAAGCACTCGTAGAGAATTTTTGCAATATGCACCTCTATCATGCCAGCTCTAAGACTGCGCGACGTGTGCTCTAAGTTTGCTTCGTGTGTGCTTAATGAATGCTTCTTCGTGTAAACGGGGTGTAAAGGTTAAGGCTGGGGTTAAGGCGGGGCGCGTTCACTTGTGTCGGGTGGCGGATAGCATTGTGTGATCCCAGATGGCAGGTGACGCTCCGCAGATCTGAAATGGACTTCTCATTAAGAGCTATGTCACCACCTTCAACCAGTCACAGTCAAATGAGTTTTTGCCCATTTGCCATTAACTTCTCTAGCGGGCCCAACTTTGACGCTACTGAAACAGTTAATAACTGAGCGAATTTGTTTATCGAAAAAATGCAGTCAGTTCCGCACTATAACAACTATTACATTTCGGTCATTCAACTACTACAACTAATAGCAATATCCTCATCATTTTCTTGGTGAATAGACAAATAGAATAGAAGATTGCAAAAAACCTAATGAACACTAGCATTAAACCGCATATCTAGAAATGTCGTTAGCTAGTTATTTTCTGCGGTAAGTCGAAGTCAAAGGTGTCAAATAAATGATTAGTACAAGTCAATTAATATCAATACTTGCCTGGTTGAAGCCTCGTTCTTGCATCCAGACGGCCACAGCAGCTGAGCGGCGCTGCTTCACTTCCTCGTCGAACGTGCCGGTGGCGCCACCTGAGTTCACAGATCATACATGAATACGCGGCATGGACAACTTGAACCTATTTTACACGGCAATGTCGTAGTAAACTAGAAATTTGGGGGGTGGCCAGTTTTGGGGCTTTTCTGAGCGAAGTAAAAACACACGAAAACGTAGGAAAATGTGATTTTTAACGGATTGATTCACAATTCACAAAAATCACAACAGACTTTCTAAACAATCACAGTCGCGCAAGCAGTGACAGTCATCACTTTTCATGCGCAGATTACAAAACACTATGAAAATATGACTATTACAGATTAAAATAGCCGTAATAATGACAGCTAATAAGCCTAAACTATGGAAGAAAAGTGCCGTATGAGTTCTACGTATCTTGATGATATGATTGGCTTTACGAGAAGAGCAAGTTTTGGCTCCTTTTCGGGCTAGTTCTGACGAAGATTTTGACTAAAAAATTTTCAAGCACCTGGCAACCCTTTTCACCGGTCTAGGGGAAAAGGCGGAGAAGTGACACTGCGAGATTGTTCCATGACTATGGGCGGACAGGCAAACCATCCAGAACTATAACCATCATCAAGGTCAACTCAGCCTTCCATCCCTTCGAGGTAGGTAAATCGAGTACCGACCAGTTTGGCTGGGGTTAAAGCGGGTGCCCGGTAACACTGTGTGATTCCATATGGCAGGTGACGCTCTGAGATGGGTTTCCTATTCAGATTATGTACGGTGTGTGTAGAGTTTAACGTACAACCCAACAGGAGCCTTTATAGGCAGTGCAGATGCATACACATAGTAATGGAACAGTAAGTTTAACCTTTACACCAATGGAACAGAAAATCGTATTTTTACAGGATAACCCAACACGAAACAAAAAACACAGAAACGACCTGAACCTAAAATTGTAAGAACTTGCCATTAAAATTGTGCATATGCAACAGTACTGGCAGTTCTAATAATCTTCTCCGTTATTTTCCAGACAGTTATCAATCTCATAATGCTGTTTGCTGGAGGACCGGGACTTCTTATTAATAGGATGTTTACACGATCCAGCAAACGTCCAGCATTAGCACGTGTATTTTGAACACATTTGCTGGAAGTTTGCTGGACGTTTGCTGGATCGTGTAAACGTCCCATAAGAGCTATGTACACCACCTTTGCCACCTTTACCTATGCTCTGAGAAAAGGTCGAGAGGTGGCGTTGACGACTGATGCTCCTACTGCCAGCACCCCCGGCAAGTGAAGACCCTGACGGTCCGTCCAGCGATCCAGCTCGTCTCCTCGGTAGACCAACCACCTCGCCCTCGTCCTCGCCTCCGATACTGGTGGTCTTCGATCGCTCAGTAAACCATACCTCAATGTTGTGTTTGGCCCAGCGCGCGTGGGCAGCGTTCGCCAGCGCGTCTGCACGCCGTACGGAGTTCTGAATCAGCGCCCGGGCCTGCTGCATCTTGTCCCGGATCGCAGCGTAGTACGCCTGCAGCAGTAGCAATGATGAGCATAGATGTAACAGGAAGCCCAGCTGTCGCTAGGATAGCCGAACATACTGCTTGTCAGTGACCTTCAAAGTCATCCAAGGTTAATGATTTTCATTTCAACTGACATGGCGTATGCCACTTCCTATTAGTGATTAGCACTTAGCAGTAACCTTGGCCGCATCTCTCACCGTTTCCGAGATAAGGCCATTTATAGCTTGAAACTTTCCATTTAAAATTGCGCCCTAACCGCTATTACTATTCACAGCCTATAGGAAGTCGCCAGCGCCCTATCCGATGGTACCATCGCCGATTCCTTACAACTTACCGTTTAGCCACAATACCGCACGAAAAAGTCATCCAAGGTCATGAAATTTTTTTGTCATTTAAAAGCAAATATACGACTTTATAATAGTGATTAATAGCAACCTAGGCCCTATCTTGCACCGTTTAGCCACAATAAATCTGTAACAGACAGATAGACGGACGACAGACGGACAGAGGGGCGACAACCACGCCAGTAGCTCGACCGTTACTTAAGTACGGTAGGCTAAAAACGTTCCAAAAATGTTAAAGAACGCTGATAAAAAGGTTAGCCCTAATTTGCTCAATTTTTTTCCTTAAACCTAATGCTTTAGGTGCAGTATATGTAGAACTTGAAAAAGAGAGACAACATTTAATTTAATTTCAATTCAACCATGTGGTCATAAGACCAAGTATCACCAAACTAAGTAAGTAAACTACCGCTACTATAGCCTATCCATTCCTTTTAAAGGCTTCAAAAGTGCTTAGCGACGTTTTTAGTGTTTTTAATTTTTAGTGAACGTTCTTCAAAGTAAAATAAACGTTAAAAAATAAAAAACGTTAAAACGTAAAAACGTGTCAAAAATTTGGAAAAAAACGTAAAGCAGCGTTTATCATGTATGGTGATGGGAATAAAAGTTAGCAGCTACAAGGTAGTGTAGAGACGCTTTTTAAATGTGGCGGGGACTTCATGCAACGACAGTTTTGTAGTGACGTATTGTTCGCGAGTCTGCCGGTGAAAAAAAAATTAAAAAAAACAGTGGGTCTCTGGAAAAATATGATAAATGGTAGCCCTAAAGCAAGGGTTGCATTCTGTCCGGGATTGCCGCGTAGTAAGCCTACGCCAGCAGTAGTGATGGGCAAAGTACGTTAACTAAAAGTTGTTAGCAAACATAGGTGTAAAACACGTTCCGAAAAAGAATACTAAGAAAACGTTAAAAAATGAAACACGTAAAAGTAGGTTTATAAACGTTAAATAAAAAAGTTAGACTCCCTAATTTGTTCAGTCTCCTGCCTAATGTCCAGTGCTGTAGGTGCAATATAGCTGGAACTACACAGAGAAAAGAACTTTTTTATTCATTTTCATTCCAACCGTATACGTCGCCATAAGACCATTGGTTGAAGAAAACAGCTTAATTAAAAATTATCGGTTTAGTTAACAATATTGCTAAAGCAGACTTTGTTAATTTATAACCTTGACCTTGACCTTGGTTCATCCCGCATCCAAATGGACACGCTGGGCCACACTCCGACGCCATCCGTGTCTGTCAAGAGCTACCACCTCTGCTTCTTCCCAGGTGAAACTCATCTTTTGTAAGTCTTTGTTGATTATGCTCCTCCAGTTCGCTGTTGGTCGACCTGGTTTTCTCTTATATCCTGGTACCTGCCAGTACAGTGCTTGCTGTGGTATGTGCTGTTGGTCCATACGCGGTACATGTCCAAGCCAGCGAAGTCATCTTTCTCTCAGTATGTTGTCATTGGATTGTTGTCCAATTCTAGCTCCGACCTCTCGTCTTTCCACGAGATTTAAATTTGGCTATGATGATCAACCGGTTGTCGTCTGTCGTCGTCCGTCCGTCTGTAACGGATGTATTGTGGCTAAACGGTAGATCGTAACAGAAAACTTTTTACACGAATAATTAGCCCTGTGTAATAAACCTAGGCGTACAAAATTTCAGTAAGGGGAACAGTTTCAAATTCGGGGTTGAATGGACGGGGGTAGGAAAAGTGTGCTTTTTTCAACGGAAAACTGGCCATATCTCGGAAACGGTGAGAAATACGGCCAAGGTTGCTATTAATCACTAATAAGAAGTGGCATATTGGCTATTAAATTATATGAAAATCATCGATCATAAATGACCTTGAAGGTCGCTGACAACCAGTACGCTCGCTATCCTAGCGACAGCTGGGCTTCTTGTTTCGTTAATGCTGTGAACTTTACTTATAGTTTAATTAATCGATTTTCTGGACTTAGTTGCTGCCCACGACGTGCCTGTAGGACGAGTAGGCGTGGCTCGAGTGCATGCAGGTGGCGAGTCATGCGTTGCGCGAATGACAGATCGTTGCCGATCACTCGCTCCAAGTATCGCTTGTCCAAGGCGTTGACGCCCACAATGCTTTGCCGACGTGTATGACGCCCTATGGCCGTGGCTCGCCGCATCTCTCCGATAAGTCGAGACAGCTGCAGCAGCTTGCATTCCAACAGATCGACGAACGCAAGAGCCAGGATAAAGTTGTCGTATCGCGTCGGTTCGTTCTGAGCGGCGATCTTTCGCCACTCCTAAGTATGCAATAAATGACAATAAATAATAATAATAGAGTCATTATTTATACACTCTCGGCACCGCCGCAGCCTCGATCAAACAATGTCTTTATACCCCGTTTACACGATCAAGCAAACATCGAGCAGACATCGAGCAAACGTCGAGCAAATATCAAGCAGGCTTGGTGGAACCTCAAATGTAGAGGCTTAGCCCACAGCTGATCACGTGTTATAT
>Ga0209367_1006415_pt1 | contig 16283 bp, 10 predicted proteins | sample WorMetLIZISLAND2_FD_187412 | JGI IMG/M metagenome (GOLD analysis project Ga0209367, IMG submission 187412) | Marine gutless worms symbiont microbial communities from Max Planck institute for Marine Microbiology, Germany - Olavius geniculatus... ... | reverse complement strand
GAACCCCTGCACCCAGTGGCACGAAATTTTGTCACGATAAACTAGAGACCTTGGGGCAGTCCACGGTGAAGATTTCGTGATCCTAGCTTGCACCGTTTTGATACAGCTCACGAGTGTGACGGACGGGCGGACGCCCAGACGGTGGCAAAGACGCGCGAAGCATTCTGCTTTCGCGCGTAAAAAAGAAAAATTGTAGCAATGGCTGGTAATACAGAGCAGACAGTTAATGTGACGTAAATTATTTTGGCTTTTAATTTAAAAAACCAGGCGTTTTGGTGCTGAAAAAGTTGCACTGTTCTTTGCAGTGGGCACCAAGCATGTTTGAACCCTGTTACAGGTTGGTGATGAACAGACATTTGTACCATTAGACAGCAATATTTTTATGCCTCGGCCATGTTTAGATGGTGCCACAGACATTTATTTCCATGTTGCTTGCCTTTATATCCATCTGTATGTAGTAAGTGAGTAATTGCGTGAAACGTAAACTGCACTTTTCACTAAAAGTAAATTATGACGCATGATCACACTAGTAGATCGGTTGTTTCTGCAATGTCTTCGATGATCATTGACATTTTTACGACAAACTTTTGTCGTCATTGCGCATTCGGAGAGTGAATGATGCAGTGATCAGATTTAAGTATCAAAGGTCAAAGGTGAAAATCACAGCTCAACTGCATCTGCTTGCAAGCGGAGACATGCAGAGCTTAATGTTCTGCTTCTGAGTTCTAGTCATGTAGTTAGTTTTACTGCTACTTGGGCTATGGTGCTTTTGCTGTTGTGCTATGATGAGCCATCTTCCACGTTGCTATATAGCCTACCTTGCTGACAGTCTCCAGCTGACTGCCGACACAATGACTCTGCAAGTGCCATTGACACGATGCTCTACCATCGGGGACCGGGCATTTCCAGTGGCAGCAGCTCGAGCCTGGAACAGTCTGCCACCTGCGACGAGAGTCGCCAACTCACTGTACAGTTTCGGCGAGAGACAAAAGCACATCTTTTTTGCCAGTCGTTTCTGGACTGACTCGTGACTTGCTACCGGCAGTCTTACACTTATTAGCCTAGTGCTCACAACATACTTAGCATAATTTATGTACAGTGGCCCTGCAACATCATTTGATGTGACAGTGTCACTTTGATCTGTTCATCAATAATAATAATAATAATAATAGCCCATAGCCTATGTCATATGTTCTTAAGCGTGAAGGTGCAGTCAGGCACAGCGAAGTGAAGAACGTCGTCAACTTGTGTTGAGTCATCTTTTATGATGACCTAATAGAAATGTGACTTACATGTACTACTTTCCATGCAGTTTTTAGTTTTTTCCATAGCAACTGACTGACAAAAGATTGCAGCGTACTGTGAAAGTTTTTAATTGCATTTTTTGTTCTAATGTCTGACTAACACATTGTGCTATTTGATGTGTGAAATTTAAGTTATCTTTCGTGGTGTAACGTATTCGCTGTTGTTACAGGACTTTCGCAAGGGCATGCATCTCTACCTGACAGAGCACCAGTACAGCAACACTTTCACTGAGGACCTCTGGAGGTCACTGTCTGAGGCCAGTGGAAAACCCATTGAGGACATCATGAACACTTGGACAAAACAGATGGGCTTCCCTGTGCTGAAGGTCTGTGATGACATTTTGTTAGTGGTATGACATGCTAAATAATTTGTTGTAGCTTAATCTAGCATTTAAACTAAAAGTCTACATGGAAGTAAGATTAGAGAAATGGAATGTATTGCACTATTGCTGTTGTAAAAAAGTGAAGAAACAGGCAGGTTATGGAAAAGTTTGGATCTTGAAATCAAAGAAATCTGGCGTATCAAAGGGAATAACAAGAACTAAATCTAGAAAAAAAACTGGGTGAGGGGAAATGCAAGCAAAGAGAATATGTTAGCTATTTTTTTTTGTTTTTGTTTCAGGCAGTCGGCAGAGAACTGCACATTAATGATATATTATTCTTATTGTTCAGTCTTTGCTGTCTTTCCAGTTTTCTGTGTTGTATGTTTCGAGACAGAACCCTTCTCAGTTTTTACCAGGTTTCAGTGAGCAGTATTGTTCCTGGGAGCTTTAGAATAGATGTGATCTACTTTGTGGCCAGATACCATAAAAGGTGCTCAAATGCCTAAACCATTAGTTTGTATGCATTTACCTGGTATTGTTATTGTTGCTTAAGTTTCTCTGTTGCTGTTTTATTCTTGTTTTTGCAGTTGATTTTTATTACCAGCGCAAGTGACTGACTGGAAATACCTGTCCGTGAATCGACCTGTCATGTGTCGAGCGGGACTTTACACACTAGGTTTGCACACTGATTGCATTGTTTTAGTAGGACATTGACTCTGTCCGCTGTGCTGTAGGTGACTGAGAAGAAGGATGGCAACAAGCGAATGCTGACAGTGAGACAGGAGAAATTCACGGCTGATGGCAGTGCCGACAGTACGTCACATTCATTAACCCTTACTTCCGTCATTGGCTTAGTAATTAATTTTTCAAACACTGCTTTCTTCTTGGACTTTGCAGCACAGCCCAGGTCAGTGAACACCTTGAACGAGTGGCAGCAGAAGACCATTGTGTGTGCTGTACGGGCCAAGCTAGATTCAAATGAGTTTCACAGCTAGTACAGTAATATACTGTTGCATCCACTGTCACCTTTTATTACTAATCAGCTTGAAAGCTCACCTGCATTTTATCATCAAACACAGTCGACCTGGGTGACTGGTTGCCTGTGTTACCTTGCATTGATTTATTTATTCATCTGTCTGTCTGTTGGTTTATTAGCAAGATCACACAAAGTTGGCCCAACTTGTTACCTATCGGTGATTAGCTTTTGGTGCTGATCCATATCAGCATCTGTATTGACAATGGGATTGACATATTCTTCAACATTGCAAGATAGGGAAACGTCCTTTGAACCGAATTTGGTACTGCCACCTGGCTAACACAATGGAAAAATTAGCACAGTGTTGGCAGATGTTTTCACTGTTTGATTAGTCTTTTAGTTATGTACGGAGATGGTTCGCCTGCCTGCATACAGTCAGTTACAGATTCCAGTTGTTAACTGGGCCTCATCTGGAGCAACTTTAGTGATCGAGATCAATTTGTTACAGCTGTGACAGAACACCAATTGACGTGATACGCAGCTGCTAATTATATACATGATATTAAGCCCGACTTGTGAACAGCAGACAGTATATACGTGGATGCATTGCAGCTACAGACAGTCGATGGCTGGTTCCCGTTAGCGTATCGACTGCTTCGTCACCTGAAGAAGCTGTTCACAAGTTTGTGCTGAGTGCGCAGGAAGACACTGTGACTGTTGATGGAGTTAAACCGGATGATTGGCTTAAGGTGGTCATTGTTTTGATGTTTCACTAGTCACTGTAATGTTTCAATATTATTAGTTGTCATGGTTTGGACAAGGGCATTTAGCAATAGTCACATTATGGTTTCGTGGAAAAATTTTGCCATAATGGAAAATGCAGTATTTGTCTATCTTTTCATGTCTTTTATCACTTTTTTGTTTTTATGTGCCTACTTCCTGTAAGTGAGTCAGCTGCTTGCATTGAGAGCTGAAGTAGTATTAGTGATTGCATTGGTTTAGTTGCCAAAATTTTTATTTTATTTAATTTGTATCTGTACATGTATTATAGCTTCTCGTGCATTACTTGTTATTGTTTGTTTGCTCTCTAGGTGTGTCCCAAAGTTGTGAGCAGATTTTGATGAATTTTTTGGATGAGTTTGATGTTGTCGAACTGTTTCCATATATATACTCATGTACATGTTGTATAAGTTGGCCCCTGACTTTCAGGGCAAAAATTGTCCAGAATTTATCGACTTATACACAAACACAAGTACACATGTTCAGTGATAAGAGTTTGGCGCTGATCTAGGTCATGATTTGAACACAAAAATTTTTTCAATATAACATATTAAGTCCATTGTATATGCCATGGGGGAGCATTATTCTCGGCACAGTTTTGTCATCTCTGATTGCTTTTAGTTTGATCATTTGATCTTTGTTATGCATTTGCAGATAAATGCTGGTGGTGTTGGTTTCTATCGAACGGTTTATCCACAGAGCATGTTGGATGCGATGATTCCTGCTATTAAGGACCTGAGCATGCCACCCAGGGATCGTCTTGGTCTACAGAATGACCTCTTTGCACTGGTATTTTCTATTTTATCTCTGTGATTTTATTTATTGTGTGATGAAGAGGTTTATTGCGACTTTTTCAGTCACTGATTTGACTCCGTTGTTGGTTTAATTGGACATACAACCTGTAAAAGTCTTTTAGCACTCCCAAGTGACAGTCCTTGAGCAATCCACCCTGACTGGTAGGTTTTGCTAAAGTAGGCTGTTTGCAGTAATACCAAAGGTTCTGGTGTATTATCTCATTTTGACACTTTTTGTGGAAAAATTTATTTTATCATATTTAGTTTTCTTTCATTTGTTGAATTACATACGGTAGAGAGACTGGTGCATTTTCATAGCTAACGGCTAGATTGAAAAATAGCGTTTATAAAACAAAACTTAAGAGTTGTAAATTGGGTAATGTTGGTTATTGTCATGATATATATCATTTATATAACTTGGTATTTTTGTCATCTCTGATGATTAAACAAGGACAATGATGTAATATTTCTGTATTATTGCATTTTTAGTGGTCATTCTTGTGTCTGCTGCTACACTTGCAACTGTCAGGTTAAAAGAGAAATATGTGAAAAATCTCTTGAATATTGTCGATAACAAATTTGTTTGAAGGTGATACAGACATTACCATAATTCAAACACACAATGTTACTGAGCAGTGGAGTTACAGCCAGTTATTTTGTTTACAGGCTCGTGCTGGGTTCATGTCCGGAGCCTCCGTGCTGAAAGTTGTCGAGGCGTTCTGCAGTGAGACAAACTACACTGTCTGGAGTGACCTGTCTTCAAACCTCGCATCTTTCTATTATCTGCTGCAGTACACCAGCTTCCATGACAATTTCAATGCTTTCCTGCGTCAGCTCTACTCTCCGGTGCTGGCGACTGTCGGCTGGGACGCGAAGGAAGGCGAAGGTAGCCAGGCTATCTTGCATGTGTTACATTTGTTGTTAAATATATATAGTCTCCGGCTTTAATTTATTGATGTGTAAGTAGGCATTGTATTGGGCAATTTTTGAACATGGTAGTTTATATATTTTGCTTAAATCGATCATCACGTTTAAGGGTAGGTAGGTAAAGGTAAAACTCTGTAATCAAAATCTGGTGCTCTCTCAGAGCTCTGTGTCTGTAGGGTGGTGCTCATCTCCATTTCAAGACCCTGAGCCACACCTCAGTTACATGGGTGGTAAGCAAGATCTCTCCCATACACTGAGACCGTTATCTTCCTGGTGGTGAGGCCAGTACCAAATTGATGACTGTCTGGCAGATAAGAGGGAAGATTAGAACTGCCATTACTGTTAGTTACATATGCACACTTAGAACTGGCAGTTCTTACAATTTTAGGTTAAGGTTGTTTTTAGGTTTTGTGTTTCATAAAGGTTAAACTTTGTGTACCAGTTAAACGTTTTTGTTCTGTTATTATGTGCATATGCATTTTGCCGGGAAAGGCCATCCCTGAATTGACCTATATTGTGTTGGGTGGGACGTAAAACCCTACTTACTCACTCACCTCCAGTACCAAATTATACTGCTTGGTGACAGAGGCACATGTGTGTGAAGAACTTGCCCAAGGTCGTTGCCTGGCAGTACACCGGGCTGGAATCGAACTGGGGACCTCTGGGTCACCAGTTTGACATGCCACCATTACACCACCAAGCACAACACGTTTAAGGGTAATCCTGCTTAAACCGTCAGAATGGCAGAAAAAAATGGCCAACTGACTGATAGTGGAAATGTGTGTCTTTATCAGGCACTAGCTGCAGATTACATTACTTTAGTGTTTGATGGAAAATGAATATCTTCATCTGTGATAGAAGCATTTGTGTTTTTACAAAATAGACAGTTATTGTAGCTACCGGCACAGTGTGCTGAATGCCGATTTTGCAACTGATAAATGTGCATGCTGTGCTGTGATTGGTAGGGCATCTGACGGCTATGCTACGCAGCCTTGTGATTGGTCGGATTGGTAGCGCTGGCCACAAGGCTGTCGTTGATGAAGCTAAGAAGAGATTTGCTGCTCATTGTGATGGTTCTGCTGAGCTGCCGGCCGATCTGCGTAGCGCTGTGAGTAGACATGAGCATGCGTGATACAGCTTTTGATGTGCAGCTGCAGAATCTAGCTGGATTAAAATATAAATAACTAGAAATTTCAGGTAGAGCCCAATGTGAGTCCACCCAGGATTTAACTTCGACTGGGGCAAAAAATTTGTGGGGTTGAAAATTTCCTCGTAGCAAAGTCACTTGGCTCGAGTTCATATGCAATTAGCATACAGAACACACATTGTCGACTTAAGGTCAGTCATCGTGAGCGCCTATAACTTTCTTTGTTACTGGACCAAAGTTCACCATATTTTTGCACCAAATGCAAGAGGGGCTGTAGTTGATCACTTGCTATTCCAATTTTTGGTATTTCCATTCGTTCCAGAGATACTTTCGGGCAGAATCCAAAGTTGTCTGAAATTGCACCAAATTTTGCACATTTTTGCCTTCCAAGTTGATTTGGGTAGGTATGATTTCACATCTAAATCACTGTTGTTAGTGGACCAATGTTTATCATATTTTTTCAGCGAGCGCTGTAGGAATTGTGGTAGATCAAGTATTTGTTGAATTTTGAATATCTACATCCATTGCGGAGATATTTGCCATCAGAGTTTAAGTCATTTAAAATCACACTAAATTTTGCATATTTTTGGCCCCTAAAATTTTTTGGAGAGGGCCCTCAAATTTTTGGATTTGCATTATGAAATACAAGAGATTCAGATCATGGTGCAAAATTTTGTGGTGATTGGCCAACCAAGCTCGGAGAGACCTTAGCGAAATAGGGTAAAAAAAAATATCTGCAGTAAAACATAAGTCCGCACTGAAAACTACCATTTCTGCCCAGACTGATGAAAAGTGGACATTGCAGTAACATCAATTCGGTAAAATAAAATGATTTGCATAATGAGCCATTTGCATTTTAGACAGTTTGTATAAGGAAGCCAAGCATTTTTACATGCAAAAGCAGCTACTACTACTGCTTCAGCGTGCCTTAGCCATTGCAATTCTGTTCGTCCATCCATCCGTCTGTCACACGGGTGGATCAATCAAAAATGGTACAAGCTAGGATCACCAAATCTTCACCGTCGGCTGCCTGGAAAGCTCTAGTTTCAGGAACCGTAAAGCTTTTCCATAAATTCGATGAGGGTCACCCCAAACAAGGGAACTAAATGAGAGGGGATAGGAAAAATTTGTGATTTTTAGCTAATAAGTCGCTGTATCTCAATAACATTGTCAGATAGGGTCTAGGTTACTATTAATCACTAATAGGAAGTCGTATACTGGCTCTCGATTGCCACCGAATTCAATGACCTTGGATGACATTGAACGCTAAAACGGGTTTTAAATATGGATTTTTTGGCAATTTTGGGTTGCGAGACAACACTTCAAGAGCGAATTGAGCCAAAATCAATTAAGATAGACATGGACAAGCTGCATATGAAATTTTCAGCATTGAACGTAGATTTTAACAGTCCAAGTCTCGATTTTCTAGGTTCAAGGAAACCTGCGCACGGGGGCATCAAAGAGCAGTATCCCCATGAAAGTCGTTATTTTACCGTTGTTGTCCAGTCTTTCGTGAAAACAGTTGCAGATAGGCATGGGCATGCTGCCTATCACAACAAGCATTAGTGACGAGCTTTTCAGTCGTATCAACATCGTTGACTTTGAAAGACTCTGAACCTTTGAAATAAAGGGTTTTATTGGTTTTTGTGATCTTCAGCTGCAGCGCACACTTCGAGAATGAACTGCGATGAATGGCTGGAGATACACTGACAGTTTGCGAACAGGAACTGTGATAGGCTTTCACGCATCTTGTGAGCATTTGCTCAAATGTCTTGTACAAATGGTTAATGACTGAGAGTATATTTCAGTGACATTAAGTGCACAAGACAACCGTTGGAACAATTTAGCTGCTCAGGGAATGTTTTGTCATCTGTTCCTAGCAGTCGGAAGGACTGAGTTTTTGCAGGCATGCTGTGTAAGAGAGTTTGCTGAATTTGCTTGCAGTTGTATCACATCCGGTTTATCACAAGCGTCTTATTGAACATCCCTCATATTATTATGTAATTTAGGTATGTTTGTTACTATATTTAGAAACACACACACATTTTTGTGACACCTTGGTGAACTGCTGCAGTGTTTCCGTTTCTGTTTTTGATCAGGTGTACGCTGTAGTGCTTAAGCACGGTGGTGAGACAGAGTTTGATGCTATGCTCAAGGTTGGTTTGTTCGTGCTTAAATAATTACCGACATTTATTGCACTAAAGGCCATTTTCTTTTTCTTTTAGTTAACTATTTTGTTAGCTGACCACTAGTTTACCTTTATAGGTTGGCTAAAACATACAGCCGCTACTGGATAATGCAATCACATCGGGCAAACAGGCAAATCTCTGAGCACAGGCAGAGAGAGACATCGTGAATATCAGTGAGCTACATTGACTTACTGGTTAAAGCCTAAACTGGCTTTTAGGCTTAGACTTACCGCAGTGGCTAACATGAAAGATTCAAAAAAAATTTTCCCCAGAGGGACCACGTTAAAATGTTCAGAGAGGGGGAGTGAGAAGGTTTCCTTAGGCCCCGCTGTCGCTCTCGACAGGCCTGAATCGAAGCCATCGAATGATCGAACCCCCCTGGCTATGGGCTTAAGTCTGTGATACCGCAGATCATCGCAAATCAGCTCAAGCTTGTGACCTGCGGTGATATGCGTGCTGTGATCTGGAGTGCCACAAAAGTCACAAAAACAATTTTTCGAACCTGTGGTTGATCTGCGGTGGCCACTTGATGGCTGTGTTTGACCGAACTGCGTGTCTGCGTCTGTAGTTGTACCGAGCCACTGACCTACAGGAGGAGCGTGTGAGAATTCTTCGCTCGCTCGGAGCCACCAGAGACAAAAATCTCCTCCAGCGAACTCTGGACTTTGCTATTGGAGTGAGTTTTTTCGGACGTTTTTTTGTTTTCCACATTTACTTTTATACCATGATTGTGAATGCTATACTGAATGTAAGTTGTTGCTTGTGGATTTGTTTAATATTCAACGGATTTCTTCATTTAGTTACAAACATTGTCCTGTCTTGATTTACCTGGCCATTCAGCATTGGTGATCTTGGGCTTTCCTGTTGTTATAGTGTGCTTTTGTCAATAATTCTGTGTTATTTTTGTACTGGGTATCGGTACATGGCAAAGAATTATTTTTTTCTCTGTGGTAGAATTTGAGTAACTCGAATTGTCACGGTATTGTCATAATTATCAGAATTATTTGTTAGTTGCTGATTTCGGTTTCTGATCAGTTTGTTGCATCACATTTTTATCGATTTTGGTGTTTTCAACTGAGAAGCTGTCTTTTTCTGCCAGCAGCTTTATAGAGATTATTGCTTCCACCAAAGCAGGAGGTTGTGTAACATTTTGGCGTTCTTCCCTCTGTCTTTTAGGTTACTGAAGGAGTTTTGAACCAGTTCTGCAAAATTTTTTGGAGGGTTGTCGAGGCTTAAGGTACCAAGTAATTAGATTTTGATTGCTGTACGGATCAAGATCCAGAAGCAGGACTTTTAGTGATGTATGTAGCAGAATGTATTAATTCAGTATTGCTTGCCATGCGGCAGCAGTTGTCTCGGCGAAGGTTTGTGATTTCCGATTGCTTCTACAGGGTAGGCCAAAAAATAAGCTATTGCACTTTGGCCATATCTTCGCTATATATTGATCATTTTTCACAATTTTTTCAGCGGCGGACTCTGTGTAGTTGTGCTAGCGTTGGTTTAGTTAGTCCACTAACACATAACAGGAATACTTGTGTTTTCATTCTGTTCCTCTTTTTTTCTGCTTTTATTTTCCACTTCTCCGAAACCGGACAGCGGGCCAAGTTCAAAGTTGTTGGAATTGAGGTCAAATTTCAGCGAGATTTGTACATTTTACCACATTTATAATTGATGGCTTGACGAATAAGCACCTGTGGACCAAGAATCCTCCAATCGGATGTACGGATCAGTGCTGGACGGTCTCACGTTAGGCTCTATATTCCGAAGCTGATTAAACTTTGGTTGATTGCTGCTGAGTGCAGAGTGAAGTGAGATCTCAGGACTCGGTGTTTGTCATTGGTGGAGCCACAGGCTCGGTCGACGGCCGGGAGCTGGCGTGGAAGTTCGTGTGTGACAACTGGACCTTGCTACATGGCCGCTACAATGGCATGTTCCTTCTCGCTAGGCTTGTCAAGGTCCATCTCTCGTCTTTACATTCGCTTGTCAGAGGAACTGCGTCAGGATTATCTCAACAGCTCTCATACTGTCTGTTCTGTTTAGATTGGCACAGTGGGTTGCTAAGTCCACGATTGCTAGTTTTTCTGATTTGTTCAAAATTGCAGATTCGGTGGCATTCTGTTGTTATTATGTGCTGTGTAAATTTACTTAACTTTACATACTACACCGTGTCCAGAAAAAAACATCCTGGACATTATCGATTTTAACTTAAAGAAGGATTATCAGATTCTAATAATTTTTTATACCAATATTTCTGACACAACTGTCTAGTTTTTCACCGCATCTATTGTCTGCTTTTGCACTACCTGGGGAGACAAAAGCAACGCGATATTGCATTTTATCCTATTATGCCTGTTTGGGTTTTCCCAGGTAGTGCAGAAGCAGACTTTAGGTGAGGTGGGAACTAGAACAGTCATTTGATGGCAAATAGTGTCAAATGTTTGTACAGACATTTATTGAAATCTGTCAATCCTTCTTCACGTCACAATCGATAATGTTGGGGATGCTTCTTGATGTATTTCTGTTTATTTCATCTCATATTTTATTGGTTCTATTTTTTCCACAGGAAGTGCAGAAGCAAACATTGGATGAGTTGGAATATTGAACAGTTATTTGTTGGCCAGTTGTGCCAGAAATATTTGTGCCAAGAATTATTAAAACTGGATATCCCTTCTTCAAGCTACAGTCGAAAATGTCCGGATGTTTTTTTTCCGGACACGGTGTAAATGGTTTGATTGATTCGATTGATTGCAGAAGCAACAAAACTACAGTTTTGGCAGACACATTACTGTCAGTCATCAACAATCGATGAATAAAATCGTTGTATTAGTCCATATTTGCATTCACTTATTCATTTTAAGACATCGATTTAACATACACAAGGACAATGGTGTAATATTTCTGTACTCTTGCATTCTGCATAATGGTCATTAAAATAGCTTTGATAATAAATTTTTATTGCGGTTTGTGTGAACTTTTGTGGTTTTGAAATGAGTATCAGGACAAAGGCTTGACTTGCTGTGGGTTATTCACGGTTGTGAAATAAGTTACAAATTACAATGAATACATCTATATACATGTAGTCTAATCGCAACGCATGCTTCACAAGACTGTATTTAAGATAGGCGTAAGGAGTTTAGCATACATTTACTTTCCTCTGAAATGACAGAGTGTTATATAGACCTGGCAGTCACTCACTGAAGCTTTTGCGGCTTGGCTCGGCAAAATACGGATCATACTTTGAAACATGACAAGTATGCAAGTAGCGCACAATTTTCCTTTATCCCATTTTACAGCGTAAGCAGTGGAGATACGGTAATTACCTGATAAGAGGCAACATTGCTATTCTCAAGTTTAAGCTTAACAGTTGAATTAACTCTGAAAAAGTCAGAAATTTTCATGACATTAACAAGTTTAATAGTGGACTTATGCCTACTAGTATTTTGATACAGCCAGCGGATTTTCCTAGTTATTGTCTTTGTATAGTATCATTTATTCAAGTGTTTGAGCATTAGCTCTAAAATATTATTTCCATCTGAGGCTCTGACACACAAACAGTGCTCATTAGCTCAGCTACAAGTAATAATAGTGATCTCATTTTGTTGTTATTTAATACAAAGTATTACAAACCTATAGGTGACGCTCATCAATTGTGCCACACCGTCTGATGTGCCACAGTTGGTGATATCGTCAGATCATGTCTGCTTTGTGCATGGCCACTGCAAACTGTTGTTATTTATTTGCAAAAAAAATTAGTAACTTTAGTTGTCATACATGAAGCAGATATGATTCAGACGGTATGTGTGGTGCAACTGATGATCGACAACGATAAAAAAACGAATATTACGGACAGTTGCGAAATGTTATAAACTGGAAAATTATACAGATTGGATGCCTTTGCCCAAAGATTTTGTGGCTTTGGCTCAAAAAAAGTGCAGCTCAGCTTGGCTCAAACATTTTGCGGCTTCAGCTTTGGTTGCCAGGTCTAGTGTTGTGTACTAGGCAAAAAACAAAAATAGCAGTGAATGATTTTGCATATAGTTCAGTAATCATGTGGCAATAATGCATCTTTTTTCTTTCATTGCTGCCGTTGTTATTTTTTGTAATCTGTCTTAATTTTTTCTGTTTTTAGTCGACATCGGAAAACTTCGTGACTGAGGAGAAAGCAAAGGAAGTTGATGTAAGCAGTTTTTCTGTGATAATTTCAGCTTCAGTCTTGCTAAAATAAAACAGTAAGTACATCATTAGTGAACTGCTATGCACTGCATTCAGCTGGACATCGTGGCTGTTTCTGACAGTGCTGAGTTGGATTTTACAATAGATTCAGTGTGAACTGTGTGTGTAGCAGTTTTTAGATTTGTGCTTTGTTACTTTTTCTACCTGCACTTTTTGTTGGATCTTACAATAAGCACAAATATACAGGGTGAGGCAAAAAAGTAGCCCCCCTAAAGTTTTTCAACAGAATCACATTTTACGTGGCAGTTAGATGTAGAAGGTTTTAACAAATAAATCTGTAAAATTTCAAATTACAATTCCAAACGGTTGCTGAGAAAACAGCGAAAAACTTTATGGGGCTACTTTTTTCGCCCCACCCTGTACATAATCAAGTAATATACTGTTTTTATTTGGCAGAATTGTCTGTATGTTTTCTGTTGTCTGTCACAAGTATGCATCCATTCAAGAGATTTTGATGCCATTTGGCAGATCTATACACTTGTCAGATCCAAGGAAACATTGCGTCAGATGGGGAGCTTTTGGGGGAATGCAAAAGAAGTGGTTCTGCTTTTTATCAAATTACTCAGATAATGCCCATGGTGTTTTTATCTGTGGTGTCTGTGTTGATGTGATGCATCGACAAATTTTCAACCAAACTCCATTGGGTGTAATGTGGTGTATTCAGGATTTCTTCAAAGAGCATCCCGCAGCAGCAGCTGCACGCACAGTCCAGCAGTGTATCGAGAATATTCGTCTGAATGCCGAGCAGCTGAAACGTGATGGAGACCTCATGCATCAGTTTCTGGCTTCATACCAGTAGCAGTCGAGTTGAGTCACCGGATCAGTGACCATCGTTTGTTGCCTTGTGTAACTGGTGTTTGTGTCTTTTGCCGAAAATCAGATTCGAAGCTTTCGAAAACTTCACTTGAGTTATGCATTTCGACCACCTGGCTTACTTGCCGCTAAGAACGTACTTAAGTGTTGTTGTTAAAATTTGATTGTTGCTAAGGTATTTTGTGTTTTCATTTGTTGATAATTTTTACTTTGTTTCGTACACATCTGCTGCTGCTCACACATCTGTGGAACTGTATTTCTTAGCCGGTTTATTTTTGCTTTCATCATTCCACACAACCGTATGATTTGACAAGTGGGTAAAATTAATTGGTATTTGCCCCATCATTGTCCATTTCTTCTAGAACCATCACACAATAACTGTGTTGTAACTTCCATGCTAAAACTTTTCTTGTGGTATTCTGCTGAACTGACAAGTCCGTTCATCTGTTTGTTGTATGGTTGTAGTCTGTTTGTTTTTTCCTTGTTTTTCTCTTTAGCATGCTTTTTTGTTCAAATGTCCAGTTTCCCTTGGCCCTAGTGATTTGTACCAGCAACCGGGTACCCAGACCCGGTTCCAAAAAATTTGTTATCCAGTTCCAAATCCAAGTAATTGGTACCCATTTTTTGCACTCATTACTTGAGAAACTGATGAAAATCTTGCTATTTGCAGTTTTTTTGTGGTGAAATTCAGTGCTGCAAGGGACATTGAACTTTAGCCATTTTCGTTGACAGACTGTAATTGGTATCCCAGAGGCAGTAGATGTTTTTATATGAAAAATGTAACTTTGCAAAAAAATATTGGTTAATTATGTGTGTACGTATGACATTTAAGCAAAGTTAAAACCGGGTACCAGGGTAATTGCAACCGGTACCCGGTTCCTAAAATGGGTAATGCTGTAAATCACTACTCAGCCGACTAGGAGTTTATGCTTTTTCCGTGACCTATTTCACTAGCAAGTTGTGAAACAGCACATGTCCTAGACACCTCTAATGTTTCGCTGCAACTGTTTTTCTCTTTGTGCAAGTTCCAGTCCAGTATATGAGAGAAGATTTATTAGAACTGCCATTACAGAGTTAGTTCGTCCCTGAAATGACCTATAGTGTGTCGGGCGGGACGTAAAACCCTACTCACTCACTATTTTCTGATTTATTTTGTCATTTGTTTTGTCTCTGATGCATTTCAAACATTATGTATCAAATCAAAGTGAAAATACAAAATATGAATTGCGAGTAATGCTCGTGATATTGAGATATTGCTGTTGTGGAGATACAGAAGAGAGGTAGTTTGCATGTGTTCGGTTTTCTGGTGTGATACTTTGTCATTATCAGTATGAAAAGATCTGCCATGTGTTGTCATATCTGATGCATAGTTTAAAATATAACTGGTACTGGTGTTTTGTTTGCCTTATTGATTTGTTTGAACCAAAAGAAACAAGAAATTTGAGCTAATGCTCACGAGATGCGCGAAAGCCTATAGCAGTTCCGGTTCAGTAGTTTAGCTGAAAATTGGGGTGTTCACGCTAAGTTAATATACAAGTACCAAATTCTCTATCTGGATCGCATAATGATAGTTCTGTAGCACCACCTTGTGAATGATATAGACTTGTGTTGCAGTCCGAAATTGCCAAAAAAAATCCATAAAACCCCCTACTTTGGCGTTCAGGGTCATTCAAAGTTGTTGAATTCAGTGCTAATCGAGAGCCAGTGTACGACTTCCTGTTAGTGATTAATAGTAACCTAGGCCCTATCTCGCACGGTCGCACTATTACAGAGATGCACTGACTTATTGGCCAAAAATCGCAAATTTTGCTTACCCCCTCTTACTTAGCGCCCTCGTTTGGGGTGACCCCCTTCGAATTTATGGAAAAGCTTTACGGTTCCTGAGATTAGAGTCTTCCGGGCAGCCGACGGTGAAAATTCGGTAATTCTAGTTTGCACCGTTTTCGACTGATCCACCCGTGTGACGGACGGACAGACACACACACACAATGTCGGACAGATCGACCAATCTCATAATCTCCTCCAATTCACTTTGTTCTATTGGCGGAGATAATTACTGGGAGCTCGAGTGATTATTAAGCACTGCTGTCGATTTTGTCATGTGTCGGTTACTTAAGCATATTTGGCTGGATACAATTTATTTTTGGATCTTGGATAGTCGTTTGGTAGTAGATGAATAATACTTGGCACTTCGTAAACATGACACCGCAGACGCCAAAAATAGCTCATCAGTGAACTATTTTAACAATTTTTTAAATTTCTTAAACAATAATATATTAAGTTATTTTGCTCTGCCATGATTGTTTTACGTGTTTGGTAATTTTCTGACAATGACACACGGTTATTTATTTAACTACACATTAATACAACCGCAAATTGTGATATTTTCAAAAGAAAAATCTGCACTTTGTCTCTCCTGTCTGTGAGACAATCACAGTGAAAGTTCGCTTCCCATTAGACAAGAAGCTTAGCTGTCGATAGGAAATGCGGACTGTATCGCATATCCTAAGTCTAACGTCTGACTTCATTGCTGATCTAGACTGCTACGGTCATCGATAGCGTAGGCCTAACAAACGTAACGTCATTTTGCAGGCGTTAGGGGCTATATTTACGGTGGCCTATATCTGCCATCTCTTTGGAAACTCCACCTTTTTCTAATTCACTCCACGTTTTCCCGAAACTCCACATGTTTCCGAAACTACAGATTCTTCCAAAACTCTACATTTTCCCTAAAATTCACACCGGAAATGAAAAGTCTCATTTTATTTTATACTGTTGCATGGTGGTGGTATTTGGC
>Ga0209367_1006414_pt1 | contig 16284 bp, 7 predicted proteins | sample WorMetLIZISLAND2_FD_187412 | JGI IMG/M metagenome (GOLD analysis project Ga0209367, IMG submission 187412) | Marine gutless worms symbiont microbial communities from Max Planck institute for Marine Microbiology, Germany - Olavius geniculatus... ... | reverse complement strand
GTCGGGGGACAAAGCCGCGACCGCTGACTGGACGACGTACGACGGCACAAAAGACTGAGCAACATAGAACTCCCTCACTCGTTCTCTCTTTCTAACACTGTCTCATTCCGGGGCGCCTCACCACGCGATGCCTCAGCCCTTGCCGGTGCTGCAGTGTAGGCCTATTGAATATCGTCGCTCGCACCCATCAAAAGCGTTGAGGCAGGTGTCGTGTCGTCAGGTGAGGTGAGGCTAGCCCGGCTGGTGGCCTGAGCTGAGTTGACAATTGCCGCGAACTTTCGCCGAGGTACCTCTCTGTAGATATAACGCACCGTCAATCAGTCTCTCTCTCTCCCTCTGGCACTCTCATAGCGTGCAGCTAGTCCACTCCACCATACTTTCCACACACACATCTTTATTCACCGTAATACGGTAGACAAGAATGAACAGCAAGGAAATAATAAAACTTAACTAAAACTTAACTAAGACTTAACGATGTAATATAATGTCCATCAGAACTCAAAATACAGCAAGACAGCAGAGATAACATAAAAAGTTATTACTCTGGCCGAACCGTGACAAAAAATTCCTTTTACGTCTAGAAATTGCATCAGTGGCGCCAGTGTTCTTTCTAACCTCCCAGTAGCAAGACATCTCTGATCAAATCGTACGAGCTAGAGCATCTGCAGATAAGCGTGGTCACGTGACAATATCGATTTCATCATACCTCTACGTCTAGCCTATAAGATTCAATAAAACAGAAAAACACGAAAACATTATGTAAAGTTAAAAGTGCATTTTCAGAAGTTTACGACCACAGCTGAACATTAGGTGAACAGCGGTCATTTCATTAGACCCTTCAGTCATTTACCAAGCACCGACATGATTATGCTATAGTGCTGGTATGATCAACTGCGACCCAAAAATGTAAAGCAAACCATGGTATTGTGAAATGTGTAAAAAACGATTTTTATTTCATGGCTTATTGTGCCAAGACACCTCAAAAAACAATACAATAGTTCTCGTCACAGTTTTCGTAAATAGAAATACCACTGCACAACTGAAGGGTTGATCGGCGTCTCTTGTGAGCTTTAAGACTCTAGTCGGCTCCTGCGGCGACCGCTTTCTAGCGATTTATAGGCGCGCGGCCGCTGAGTGACATATTTGTGAGTTTTTAGCTCGAAAATCCAGGGGCAAGTCGCCCGGTGTAAAGCACTGCCTGCAGACGGCGAGGGACGCTGCAGGGTCCAAAACCGCAAATATGCCGAAAACACCCCGACCGAACGAGGCCCGCCTGGTGTTTAGGCGCCGCTTCAATGACTTAATGAGTATGTGAAGGGATGAATGTGTAGACTGCAGAGCTGTCATTCAGCGAGACATGTTTGACAGACAGTCAGTGGGCTATTTCATGTCGAAAACTCGACGAAAAGCTGGCTAATTATTGCACTGAAAAGCGTCAAGGAAAACTAGACTGGAGAGAGAGAGAGTGCAGACCGGTACTTAGAAGTCTTAGAGTGGAGTTGCGTAAACGCAGTGATCATAAGGAAATAAACGCGTGGTTACCGCCAACTATGACGAAGATTCATGGTTTCGCAATCTGCGCCTGCTTTCCGACATCTAGAAATTTTAAACTGATTTTTCTAGTAACTATTACGCATTCTGACAATTCACTTAAATAGAGCAAAATGCAAAATTTACAAAAATATTATAATACAATAAACAAATAGAGTGTGCGACAGTACTTGAAGCAAATAGATAAACTGCGAGTGGGTAACAGTATGTTGAAGATGTACAGCTGTTATTAAAGTCGAAATGCATTCCAGTATTATCGTATGCTTTTAAAGTTTAAAATTTGGCGAAAAATTGAAGACTCTTGATTTTACTGAAATAGATTGTTTTTACTTAGCGTCACTCCCAAAACAATAAAGCACGAATGAAATATTATATTGTTCGATAGTTAGAAACATTTAATTTTTTTTCAGTACACTTTGTTTTTGAGTGTATAATCGTTTGGAAACCCCGTGATAAAGCAAGCATTCCAACAATCTATGCATGACATTACTCGCAAGAGGATATGTGCATTATTGGAAAAGAAGAAGAAGAATTATTGTTATAATAATTTATAAATATCTCGAGTCTATTACTATAGTAAATATATTACACTTAAATCGGTCACAGAGCTTATTTTGTAGTTCGCATTTTGCATATTTGTGTTGGTCGTTGTAATTGCGGTTTCTTTTTGATTGTGCTTAAATTAGTTTGTTACCTTTGTGCAGTAACGTTGTTTCTGGCGTTTGCGGTGAATAAGAGATGATCATTAGTTTCGGTTTCGGTTTTCACTGTCCATCTGTCGCAGCACGCGCAGCAGCACGTGTCAATGACTTCGAATCACTGTTGTTTGTATCGCCCAAGTCGCCATTAAGTGTGAAGACGGAGCAAACTCAGCCCGTTGTTCTATGATGACACCTATATAGGCGTCGATCGGACGGTTAAACGTGGCGCAACGCACTGCAATTATGTAAACTACGACTTGCGCTTATTGCCAGCCATTCGCATTGTCCACGCGTGTCACTCCGCCGCGTGATATTGTTAGAATCCCACAAACAAATTGAAATCGCGCTAACGGACAAGGGTTCCTGCGACCGGCCCTTCCTCCAACCCCGGTAATTTTGCCGCCAGCAGCACTGTCATCCGTCAGCGGAGCAGGCGCGAATGCAAATCGTGCGCGTGCAGGTAATTCATTACCTGTGCAGTGCTACTGCAGGTAAGTTCATTAGCGTTTTAACACGTGCACGTTGCCTGCCGTCGGCTACCAGCATTCAGTGGCGACACCTTCTTGGTCGCGACTTGCAAGCGAAGACGCTTTCTCGTTTTTATTTATTATTTCACATTATTTCACTAAATTATGTGTAAACTTTTTTACGTTTGTCTCATTTATTTATTTTTTAAACTACCTGGTTACATTTTGTAAGTGTACAGTCACATAAAGCCAGAAAGTCCAAAGATTTTAAACACTCTCAGTTCTTGGTCGCTCTGGAAATGCTGTGTCTAGTGTAAAGATAATTGTGACAAAATGTTCATAATGTTTTGGTCTTAGACATAAAAGAGCATCATGCTCATTGCTGTCTGGTTTTTGATTATCACAGTTATTTATTAAAATAACGGCAGATATTTTTGGCAAACTAAAGCGAACGATGTCGATAGCCAGTAAATAAAACAAAATAGCGCATTCGGTTTTAAAAAAACGTATAATGTCTTGGTGATATAGAAGCGGCTGAGGTAATGTGTCTTCTAAATTTTGTTTTAAAAATTTCAGCTCTTCAAAGCCCACATAATTATAACTAATTACTAACTAAATGAAATTTAGTCAATAACACTTTTACACTTTCTTCTATGACTGTAATGTAGTTAAATCGTTTGAGTTAGCCACCGTAATGACTGTATTCAACAGGAGGACGGTTTCTCTACGTGGCGAGGTGGCCTCACATTCAGCACGCTTGGCTGATGTAGTGATGAATGAAGCAAGTTACCATCCAGCCATAGAGCCAGACATCCACTCATTCGGTCGGTCACAAATTGCCGGGTTGCTCCAGTCCTCGGCCAAGTGCCCGTCCCACCATTGTCACAAGACTTAATCGTCCGTCCGTCCGTCCGTCCGTCCGTCGTATGGGTGGGTGGATAAAATGTTGTTGTGGATCGACCCTTACTATAATACATCTACTGGTAATCTACGCACGATGGCAAGTTGCTCCCTTGGGCTTTGCTAATGCCAGATGCATATAGGCCTAAAATATCGCCATGACCTGTGGCTGACTCGTTACAAATTTCAAAACAAAGAAAGAGCGAAGCGGAGTACACACGGCTATGCACCAAACGAGATTAGGCAGTTTCTGTCGTATTTCTGTTTCAGATTTCGACGCTATACATGTAGGCTGCCCTCAATACCATTTGTGGCTTAGAGAGTGCACCGTCGCCCAGTCCGTCACGGGCTGTTGGTGGTCAGCAATAACAAAAACTGTAAAAAATGTTTTTATTTTTCGATTTATTATAATTGTTTTCACGGTATACTGCAAACCGATCAACAGATAGGAAGCACTATGGGCAAAAATACGCCGCTTTTTCTGCGGTCGGTACATGCCCAACAATTATCGCAGATCTCAATACGAAAGTAGACGGCTTGGCTTAGCGGCAAGATAAAAAGATATCAAAAGAGTGAAAAGACACAGCTTTGCTCATTGCATCACTGACATGACTTGATTCACAGTGGCTGACTGAATTAATGCAGGACGCTTTAGAGAAAACATTTGCACGTGTACATTCAATGACTTCGAACTACCATATAATAGCTGACAACTGTTGGTGCTACTCGCAACTTCGTCCTAACACAAAAAGCCAAAAAACCTCATGGTACTTGGCACTGTTTAGAAATTGCTTTCACTCGTTAATAGGGACCGCTTTTTACGTATAAGCGACTTTTATTATAACCTATACATGAGAGAAATTGCCTATTCTGACCTACAATTAACAACATCATATTACCCAACAACACGTGCACGTTATTAGCTTACACGCCCCATGCATCATTTGTTATGTATTCAATTTACCAAGCACCTACATCCACATACCTTTTGGACATTTAGAAAAGGTTTGTTCCGTTAGCGACAAATTACATGCTACATGTTCCCGGATGCTCACATTTAAACTTTAAACATTGCTTTTTGTATCTGCCGAAGCGCAAATAATATTGAGTAATTGTACTTAGATTAAAAATGATATAGAAAAGAATTTGCATTTAGCAATATTTAGAAAATGCACTGAACGTAAACGCTGCGCACGTTTGTGTTATTTTGTCATTACTTTTCAGATTGTTCATTTGGCACTAATAAGTGATAATGACAGTTTATTTCATAAACTTACTTTTGATTATGTTTTAATCTCAGAAATACGTGGCGATTTGTATATTTTATCACTTTATTGACAAACAGGTTACAACAATGCAAAAACAATAAAATAGGACTAACTGAAAATTTGAAAAGTAGACAAAAATGGACAACAAGTGTTTATTACTAACGTCATCACAGGAGCGCGGTAGCGCAGCCCTGCATGTGTTAATGGCGACCAGCTAAGTCAATGGAGAATGGCAAAATTCGACCCTTCGCAGATCCGAGACCCTTTAACCGATTGATAAAAAATTTGAAACAGGTGATTACGTTTGCGAGTTGACTCCCTGTGCAAAATTTCGTGCAAATCCGTTTATTGGGGGCTTCTCGGCAAAGGGGTGAAATATAACGGAAATTTTTCTTATTTAAAAATACATTTTTTAATGACCGGTCTACAGGTCAGACCGATCGGCGGATTTTTGCGCGCAATGACTCAAACAACGCGGTCTCACGTAAGGCTGTGCTTTTTAGGGGTAGAAAATTCAAAGTTAATATCTAACTCTTAAAAAATCCCCCAAAGTCGAAAATTGGGCCAAAAATGGACTCTGAAATTTTCGGCCAAAAACGCTCCTGTATAAAATTTTTTCACTTACAAACGGCTCTTAATCGTCATCGTAGACCCATAAAAGTTGTTTAGTGAATAGACAATATGGCCACGAAAATTACAAATAAGTGGTTATTTTTGATTCCCTGCCTACAGATCGCGTGACAACGGGCATGCGCAGTAAACTTTTAGCACTTAAGATGGGCGGCTAAACACAGCTTTGAGGCTTTATATCTTCATAACGGTGCAAAATAGACGCATAGTCACAATGGACCACTCATAGGAAGTCGACTACCGCGAGTTAAATGGTCCCGTGACTGATGACATCACGTGACCCCAAAAAGTCAAAGTCGTGACCCCAAAATTTTTAGGCCCTGTATCTCCGTTGTGGTGCAAGATAGACGCATGGTTATCATTGACTATCAATAGAAAAATGCCCAAGGCGAGTCCAATGGTCACATGGCCGATGACGTCATGTGATCCCAAGACTCCGAGAAGTCAGGGTGTTGATTCTAAACTCTTTGAGGCTTTGCGTCTTCACAGTCGTGCACATGTAAAAATATGTGACCATGCGTTTATCTATCTTGCACCATCGGAAATACGAAACCTCAAAGATTTTATAACATATAAATTATAATAATTGACCACCAATAAAAAACATTATTTTAGTAAAAAACGCAAATATAAATAGGCACCTCAACAACCGCAAAAATCATAAAAAGGTGATATTATTCAACAGCACATTGACAGTTAGACGATGTGATGGTGAGTGATATCACCTTTTAATGATTTTTGCTGTTTTCGATGTGTCACTCATTGCGTGTCGCCGTTAACAAGCGTATAAACTGATGTTTTGTACATTTATTTGATATCATTACCGGAAGTGACAAACTTAGCAACGAATGTTTAATTTAAGCAATTTTGTTTACTTCTTTGCAAAATTGCGCTCACTGATGATTGTTCGAATAATGTTTAATCTTAAGCCGACAATAGTCACAATATTATATTCTGTCAGAAATGCTAAATATATAGCTGGCGAATACAACTGTTCAAAGCGTATTTCAAAGCAGTAATTCTGCTGTCCACTGTTGCTATCTTGTTTCACATTGGTACCCGTTCCAGCCACAAGCTATGAGCTTCTTAAGCTACCCCGAAAGCGTCGACGAAATCGTCTTAGCATAGCGTGTCTCTTCAGATCTGAGGACGACTGGCGATCATATGACAGCACGTCACGTCGGCTAAATGTCCGCAAGCCACACCGCCGTTCGCGTGTCCCGCCGTCACTGCCCGAACTATCCGGGCTCTCTAATTATCGGCAGTTTTCGAAACTGGATAATCGTCGTAGAGAGGTGGTATAGAGGCTTATGGACGCCCCGTAATTAGTCGTACGGCGACGCGTGGACGAAGGGTTCTGCCCGGGCGAGTATCGTGCTGGGAGCAATACGCCGATACAAAGTATCGCCAGCGATGAACTGAGTCTGCGCTATATACCGGTCGAATTTCGCCGATCTTTCATCCACTGACTCTCTATCCTGTTTGACGCCTCTCCTGCGTATGCGATGGCCCTCTAATCTGGCCGAGAGAAACCTGTCCGATATGCGGCCTCTAATTAACCCATTCTTGCTTCGGCGTCACGGCCGGAGGCTGGCGTGCCAGCGAGAAATTTATGGTCGCTGGCGACGCCGGATTTAACCCCTTAGAGCTGTGACAGTCGTAGATGCCTCCGGAGAACTTCAGCCGTATACTGAGCAGTTTGTGTGTTTGGTGCGTCAGCCAGCTTTAAGGGTTTGGGTACCACGTTTGGAACCGCAAAACCATAACCGTTGTTACTTTCTAGCTGACCATACTTAAGTAACGGTCGAACTATTGGTACGGTTGTCGTCCGTTTCTCTGTCTGTCGTCCGTAACGAATGTATTGTGGCTAAGCGGTAGGTCGTAAAAAATTTTTTACACGTATAATTAGCGTTGTGTTATAAAGCTGGGCATGCAAAATTTCAGCGATCTTTTTCGAATTGGGAGTTGAATGAAGGGGGGATAGGAAAAATGTGCATTTTCAATGGAAAACTGGCCATATCTCGGAAACGGTGAGAGATACGGCCAAGGTTACTATTAATCATTAATAGAAAGTGTCATACGCCCTGTTATGTGAGATGGAAATCATTGACCTTGGATTACCTTGAAAGTCACTGACAACCAGTACGGTCGGCTGTCCTAGCGACAGCTGGGCTTCTGTGGTACAATGAAATGGATCCGATAAATACACCAAATTTTTTGTTTTCTCTACACGCTGTACCAATTTTGAAATTGTCAAGCTACCCAGAAAAATATTACGTTAATCGTTTACTCGCTACTCCTTAGTGCATTATTATGCTTATATAATGCTGCAAACATACTTTTAAATTGCTGATTTGTTGAAAATCGATTCGCACATTTCGAAAATAAAATAAACTACGGTTTCTTCCAACGAGACCTCCAGTATGCCTAATCGTCGGCCAAGCCGGGTGAATCTAGACTTGGTTGTTAAAACTAGCGTAAGCCTATTAATAGTTGATAAGTGTCACCGTTTATCAAAGAACAACTTCAATCGCAGATACAAGGGTTAATGCTTAGCTTCCACCAGATACCGAGTTTTTATCGGCCAAGTCGCAATTACGCCACTTTGCCGCGGGCGCGGCCAGCTTTAGACGCCATGAGCTAAGTTGCACCTTGCACCATCACTAGTGATGCGCGGCCGTGACAAATATTCGCTCGTCTCTACCGGTAACAACGGCGTCTGAAGTGACATGTTAATTAAACGCATTCGAATTTAGCGCCGAGATGCGGCGGCGCAGAATTGGCGCAGATGGATTGGACACAACTGGGCACTGCTGGTCACTATACCGGTCAGTTCTGGTCAGTATTGGTCAGTGGCCCGTGTCCGGCACACGCCGTAGCGTTGCGTGACATTATGGCAACAATACCATTCGTTCACTGACCGCTCAACGGTCCAAAAACAAGCTAGAAACGGCGTTTTGAGGTGTGTTTGAAGCGACAAAAATGAGATAAACTGAAATGAAATAAAACCGAAATGAGATGGATAGTTTTGCTGTTTCAGTTCGTTTTAATTTAGTTTATTTTACTTCGAATGCATAGCGTGACGTAGTGAGTTTGCGACTGACCAGACTCAACTGAACTCATCTGAGCTGCAGCTGTTTTGCAGTACTCTGCTTGCTATAAATTTCTTCCTATTGTTGTTTTTCTCCACTTTGTCCAGTGTTATACGCAAACCATCTCACGCTTTTTAGCAGTACTGTGTACAATTTATGCAATTTAAGCTCAGGTAACTTGCAGAATAAAACATTTGTAAACTGTATTTGATATAACGGCCGTCAATATTATTTTGAAAACGGTACAATAGCCGGTGTAAGAGATCACGAGACTCATCACTGAGGACACCAGAGAAGCAACATTCTTGTTTCAGATGCTGTCTGTGGCTATGCAAAGGGGTAACACGGTCTCATTTAAAGCACTTTTTCGATCATTCCGCCGTCCGCCGTAGCAATCACTGGCACTTAGTATAGTTCTCCACCCTCGGACATCGAGAAAGTTTAAAAAAAAATAGAAATACGTTCTGTGGAACGAGGTATCTGTCCCATTACCGCGCTATATAGCCTAGCAACTGCGTATATGGGAGGTAGGTGCAAACAGGGCGCAATTATCCTTCACGGGGCCGAGTTGTAGTCAATTTTGTCCCGAAATTCGTTGCCATGGCAAAAGGGTCATCAGGGGAGAAATTCAAATGACACCATCGAATAGCGCGGGCCCAAAAATAAGAGGTACGTAAAAACAGCTAGCAATTACCTTTCAGGGGTACCGAGTTATAGTCAATTTTTGTCCCAAGATTCGTTGCCATGGCGACAGGGGTCGTAAAGGAAGAAATTTAAATGACACCGTCGGATAGCCTGTGCCCGAAAATAAGAGGTAGATGCAAACAGCGCGCAATTATTTTTTACGGGGACCGAGTTATACCGCAGTGAAATCTCCATTGGCTGTAATGCAAAATTTTGCAACTTTTGAATGGTTGCTATGGCAACAGGGGTTGATAGGGGGTAAGTTTAAATAACACCGTAAGATTGCCCGAGAGCTTTTGCTGTGCAGTTAGTCGTCGAAGAGATCTGTCCATCAGGTCACGAAAAAATAAAATAAACCTAACGCAATCCACTGAACAGCTTATAAAACAAGAAATTTGAGCTAATGCTCACGAGACGCGCGAAAGCCTATAGCAGTTCCGGTTCAGTAAAGCTGAAAATTGGGGTGTTCACGCTAAGTTAATAGACAAATACCAAATTCTCTATCTGGATCGCATAACGATAGTAGCGTGGCGCCACCTTGTGAATGAAATAGACTTGTGTCGCAGCCCGAAATCGCCAAAAAATCTATAAAACCCCCTATTTTGGTGTTCAAGGTCATTCAAGGTCATTGAATTCGGCGCCAATCGAGAGCCAGTGTACGACGTCCTATTAGTGACTAATTGTAACCTTGGCACTATTTTGCACCGTTACTGAGATACAGCGACATATTGGCCAAAAATCGCAAATTCTGCCCACCCCCTGTCATTTAGACCCCTAGCGCCCTCATTTGGGGTGACCCCTTCGAATTTATGGAAAAGCTTTACGGTTCCTAAAACTAGAGTCTTCCAGCCAGCCGACGGTGAAGATTTGGTGATCCTAGCTTGCACCGTTTTTGACTGATCCACCCGTTTGACAGATAGACAGACAGACACAGACAGAATTGCGATGGCTAAACCGCGCTGAAAGCAGTAGCTGCTTTCGCGCGTAAAAATGCAAGATAAAAAATGTCCGCTGTTCGTAGGTCGAGAAGTTACAACATTAGGCTCTATGCGCATAGATGGTTCTGCTACATAACGGGCTTATTATAGAACTCTGTTACAATGGCAAACTCAAAGTGTTCATGTAGGCCTACGGTCAACAATCAATTCAGTTTTTCCGGCCCGATAGACGATCGCTTGCCATTTCGATACAAGTTTGGTATTGCTGAACATGCACACGACATGCACTGATGACGAGCTCATTCCTAAGTATAGGCCTTACACTTGAACGACCTTACTTCAAATGGAAATGACTTTTCCCGAATTTGCTTGTCATCGAACTCATGTGCGATATACGTTATTTCAGATGGTGGTCAACATAAAACGACGTTGCTGCAATGCACACAGGCAGTTAAACGAGTTTACGTTAGATCAATTTGACCGAATTCGGCTAGCCGAATTTTTTTCCGCCGGCTACGCATAAAATCTTATTTCGGCTAAGCCGGTTTAACCAAAAACTTTTCCCGCGGCGGCGACTAACCGAAAAAATTATTTGGCGACGGCGGTTATGGCGGCGGCTTAGGAGTCTAACTACACTGCTAGATATAAATTAGATCGATTGAACAGAAGTAAATTAAACCACATAAAAGATAATAGAAATGTTTAACTAAACATACTAAACTGAAACTAACTTACATGAATAAGGGTCTCTGTCTGAATTACTTACTTTTGTGCTCTAGTATAGTAGTATTAGACTATAATACTTTATTATTCCTGTGAGATAGTTGTTTTATTTTTAAAGTACAAGCTAGACTGCAATCCAAACGTGTGTAGAGTTGAAGCTACGACAGGAATAATTGTGCATGAAGCGGTGGGATTGAGCGGCAAATCGTCGCAGTGTCAGAGAACATCAAGTGCGTCCACTTTAGACGCCAATTTACACAGACGCACCATACGCATGCACACGTGTCTGTCAACTGCGAACAAAATTAACCCAATCGAAAGTCTTTAGAAGTCGTACACAAGATAGGATCGTAGCTTATTAGCTAAACGGCTTTCGTCTCGCTTTGCTTTGTTCCGGGCGATCTCACTGCATGAAGTGGATATGCGTTCGGCATCCGGTTCGTTTCAGGAGAACCAACTTTCTCTCTGTTCTCAGTCAACATTGCTAATTGCGACACACAGACACTTAGCACAATATGTTTCTCTTCCTTTAGTGTCAGATAAAAATAGGTCTCTGATTAAAGTGATGAGTTCGAAATTCGAACAGACAGCGAACGCGTAGAGCCTATTCAGTGACCAGAGACTTAAGGCCGTAAAACTAATGTACTTCATATTTTGAATATACATAATTGTAGCTCTTAGCAGAATAATGTCATAAAAAATCGAGAAAATCGCGAAACAATTTCTATGAGCCGTATTACGAGGACTGAAAACTTTGACTTTAAAAATTGCGTCTGTAAATGGTGACGTTTTAGTTAGGCCTACCTCATCTTTTATGCAGCGTTTCCTACTTCCGTCTTACGAGGGGGTTTGAGTTCGTGTTTATTATGAGCTAGAGTTATGTTTGCTGAGTTGTAGTTGTAAAACGTAATTATTATACTAAATTATGCTTTGCAATGTGAACAAAATTGGCTACAGTGTACACTGCACAGTGTATCATCGACAGTTGGCACGCGCTAATTGCTATAGCGATCTGGCTAAGTCATCCACACCTCACCAGGTCTCTGCGCTGTAACAATTGATGACGCCACTCGATAGCAAAGACGCCTTAATTGCACGCATTATTATCAGTAACTGTCACCGTCTCGTCTCGATCAGCTACCTGTGGGGCAGAGGTGTGACAACGACAGACCAGGATCCGCAAAAATTTTTCGATTATCCGCGGGGACTGTAGCAGAATCTGTGTTTACCCAACAATGCACGTTTTGACTCTCGAATCTCGGTCGCAAAATTCATTTCGTTTCTACGCTGGTGATCTTACCGAGACTCGTGCAAGCTACCATCGTTTGTTCATGTTTATCTTTCGTGATGGGTTGTGCATGATTACACGCTGATCTTAAACTATCAACGCATTCCAAACGATATGATCTTTTTCAGATTTTCCAAAAGAACTCATTTGCTAAGTAGCTGATTGCGGACTAAAACTTTGCGATCCATTTAGGCCTGGCTGTATTGTCTGTCCCGTTCAACCCACTGGCTCCCCCCTCGTGACATGCGTGCAGTGATGACTAGTCGGACTTGTTTTTTCGCCACTTCACTCCTCTCCGCTCTTTATTCCTTTCTCATCAGGGCGCCATGCAGAAACAGTGCAGTCCGGTGAATCTAGGGCTCGGGACTTGCCTGGGAACTCAGTGGGTGATTGTGTATGTATGAATGATAGTGTGACTGAGTGTGTGGGACGGAATTGTTTGGAGTGGCGACGCGTAGCGAGTGACGTCCGCATAAATCATTTCAGTCCCGTGTAGCCTATGGGAAGAGGCTACTATTAGTGTGTGACAGTGTGTTGAAATGTCTCCATAGTTGGACGTGGTCATTAATCAGCCAGCTAGTCCTGCAAGGGCAGTGGGCAGCATTACGTTTCGTTCACCTATCACAATGACTTGTTTACTGATATAGACCTACTCTTACGCTGTCTCTCTACCCAGATGGATTCGAGTCAGTTTCTTACATTCAGCGTGATTTGAAAATCTTTATTCAACATCACTGGTAGATACATAAAAAGTTTCTCATAGTTTGTATACTGGAGTAGCCTACTGAAACTTTGCCACGTGACGTGCCGCTAGGTAAAGATGATAACGTGTGCACGACTTTTTTTCGGGGGGAACCAAAAAAGTGCAAAAATCAGTGCGATTTTGATCAACTTCAGATTTTGACCCTACATATTTCTAGAACTAATAAAGATATCGAAAATCAAAAACCGAAACAAACTTGGTCGAGTATACGGTTCCTTCCGCGTTAAGCAGAAAAAAATTGGTGAACTTTGGTTCCACTGACAATAACGCTTTTTGTGGATGTTGACCCACCCTAAGTTAACACTGGGAGTTCTGCGTATGCTAATGCATTTGAGTACGGGCCACGTGATTTTCCTACGATGGGAATTTCAGCCCTCTAAATTTGGTTGTAGATAGGCACAAACATGCGGCTTATGGCGACGAGCTTTTCATGGACATCAACGTCGTTGACCTTGAACGACACTGAACCCCCCCCCCCAAATAAGGGGTTTTAGTGACTTGTTCGCGATTTTAGGTTGCGACACACATTCTAAAGTGGCTTGCGTCAAAATAGCTGAAGATAGCGCAAGATAATATGGGTATAAATTTGTTTTAGCATTGACAGTCCAAGTTCTGACCTCTTTGGTTCGAGAAAGCCTATGCACGCTGGCGTCAAAAAGGTGTACCTAACTAATTATTTTACCACTATTGGCTCGTATAGCGTAAAAACAGTTACAAATAAACACAGACATGCTGCTTATTGTAACAAGCACCTGTGACAAACTTTTAGTGGTGTCAATATCGATGACCTTAAATAATCTTAAACCCCCAAAATACAGAGTTTTAGTGTTTTTTGCAATTTTTGGCTTCGGCGCACATTTTATAAGTGAACTGCGCCAAAATTACCCTAACAACCTGCGTATGATTTCTAGCGCAAAATGTCCGTCTGAATTTCGACTTCCTATGTTCAAAGAGTCTTTCATACGAAAGCCTCGAATGTGGATACTCATCCTAAAAGCATTGCTATTTTATTGCACGCTGTACACCGGATACTAAGGTGAGAGGACCGATGCTGTGGCGCGCCACGTGAGCTTTGCTCAAATTACTTGTATTTTATGTGCGCATATTATGCTATATGCTTGCTACCCTAACGTCTGTGGCGAATAAAAATTGTTGGTACTACTAAAGTACTGCACCGAGATGGGCGTGGTCACAAATCGACGCATACGTATTTCCGTCCACCATCTGTTAAACTGACCGGGAGATATTCAATGGGGGGCAGTTTTGCGAAATCACGGGAGTGGAAAAACGGGCGCGGAGGGAAGAGGGCCGGTGTAATAACTGGCATGCGAGCGAAGTGGGTGTATGTCAGTCGGTCAGTCAGTGGTAAAAGTCCGGAGTCGTAGTCGTGAGCGACTGAATGGTGGTTTGACTCGTGGGACTCGTTATACAGATTGTTATCGGTGATATGAAGTGGACTTCCTTGCATGGTTGACCGTAGAGCTCGGCAGTGTGTTATACCGGTGCGCATGCAGAGACAATCAGTGTCACGCTGCGATATGACACCGTAAAGCGCCGACTAACTGGACGCATGGGAAGGAGACAGACAGACGACGCATCATTATAGCGCTCGGTGCGGGTCCATCCAATCAGTTAGTCAGTCTTCACGGTAGTGCTGATGATGGTGCACACTATTGGTATTAGTGATTTGTAGCCGTGCTCTCAGAGATATTGTGCGTTAAGTTGACTGATGACACACGACTTGTGTGATGGCATGCCAGCGTATCGAAGCAATTATCTACGTTTTGCTCGGCTGAATCTGCCACTTATTTCGTCTTCCGCTACACCGGTCCGTTATCTGGGCTATAGCGAATTATTTTTGTTTAAATTGGCATGCAGACGGTTTTATTGTCTAACTGATGGACAGTGGTAGATTACTGATTACATTTTTCTGATGGACGTAGGCTACTTTGTCATTGAACGATTTAAACGACATCGTGATGTGTCGGGCAATCTGTCGCTCATTTTAAAAAAAAATTAGCTCTCTATTTTATTGTCATTATTATTATTATTATTTTTTTGTATATAGTGTACTTAATTTATGATTTATAATGATTAAACAAGAATGATAGCTCTGTGGTACTGAAAAACTTTTAAGCAGTTCTAAACAATGTTATTGTGCAATGTGTGTTATTATATTCTGCATGACTGTCTCGCTTTTGAGGACAAATAGTCTACTGTAATTTTTAAATTTTTATTATGCAGTACTTTAATAGTGAACATGCTTAAACGTTTAGAGATGTACTTATGGCGTGTATTGCAGCTGCCGATTAAAGAACGAAGATGAAAGGTATTGTGTTACCACTTACTGCCAATCACAGTCTCGCGGGCGATTGTGCTTAGCATGGGCGTTGGAAGTGTTTGAAAGTTGGGGGAGCAAGCAATGGTCGGTGCCATAGCGAGCGCGTGGAGCGCGAGCCTATAAGGGGGGTCGGGGGGCGGAGCCCCCAGCGGCGTCCAGGGGCAGAGCCCCTGGTGGGGGGTCAGGGGGCGAAGCCCCCCTGAAGCTGAAAGCTTTTTGGTTCTTGAACGTCCCACGGAGCGGCAAAACTTATCCCATTGTCAGTTTTTAGCAAACTGTCCAATCGGGACATGGTACAGGTTTACTCCCAAAATTTAGTGTCTATGGTTTGAATTGGGTGTGCCGTTCGAAAATAAATAGATTTTTACGAAACAAGCAGCTTGATGGCAAGTACAATACAAGTACGATAGATGACATGCCACGGAAGTGCCTTGTGTTGGACTTTTTCGGTGGCATTGGTGTGATTCCGTTTATTCTTACAAGTGTTACCATGGCTTGGTCTGTCGGTCCCTGACAGTAGTAAATTGGTGTCTACTTTGGAGAACACTCTGAATTGGATCTAAAGAGGGTAATCCCGATTTCTGTGCATCTGCTTTTTTCTTGTGTCATTTGTAGATCTTCAAATGCACATTATCATAATTTTTGTCTTAATCACGTTTGTTGTTGTTTACTTTTGTAGCCATCTTCCAGCTGATCCAACATATCTGGATGTATTAAAGACCCGAGTCCATTCCATTCTCTGCTATCTCTTAAATTTGATAACAGATTACTATTTTGGCAGTTCCAGCTCTTCAATTATTGGGACTATTAAGTGACGCTGTTCGATATCTTGGTGACTGGATGTGATAACATTGTCATTATATTTTGTTTGAGTTGGCAATGTTTGTTCGTGTGTGTTTGTACATATTTGGCCAAGAGGACGAACATGGCATTGAAAC
>Ga0209367_1006413_pt1 | contig 16285 bp, 13 predicted proteins | sample WorMetLIZISLAND2_FD_187412 | JGI IMG/M metagenome (GOLD analysis project Ga0209367, IMG submission 187412) | Marine gutless worms symbiont microbial communities from Max Planck institute for Marine Microbiology, Germany - Olavius geniculatus... ... | reverse complement strand
CATATAGTCTCATTAATAAGTGTGCCAAAAATTATTATAATCGGACATTCATTGTTCCAGTTATTGCCAAAAATGTAGTCACATGCTTTTTTTTGAGACACAGTGTATATGTCAATATATTTATCTCGTAACTGGTTTGGCAGAAGTTTCGTGAACTCCTAACTGTAAACAAAAGCTCGTATCGTACGTATCGCTATTCTACTTTTTTAAAATACGTGCGTATTCTACGCTCGAGCTGTGACGTAAACTGCTTTAACTCAGCATTCGTGTTGATGTATTACAAAATGAACTCGATTTGATTTGATTGCCTGGGTATTGTGGTGCAGTGATCCCAACCAGGCTCCGGGAGAGCGCAGTCTCGGCGAGTGGCCGCTGCACACGCCGACGTCACGCGAATATCTCGAGTTGAATTCGCGCTTCCTAGGTCAGAGAGACAAGTCGCGAGCAGTCGGACGCGGTCCGCGACTGGCAGAGTGTGCCTTCTGGGACATCTATCTGCCTCAACTAGTCGAAAGAACAGGTCACCATCGATTTCTTTTTCTTTTTACTTTGGTCAAATTTGCTGTGTGAATTTTTTTTTGTTGAGAACAGCCAGTAAGTCCGATTACAATTTATGCTGATATAAGGGTCTACTGCAGAATCGTATTTACAAATGTGAAAAGACGGGGGGGCGCAGGGGTACTGCTAGCAGAAAAAATAAGCTACGTTTAGTCTGACCATTTTTTCATTTGTCTCATATTTTTTTCTTTTCGCTAAAAATTTAGAAGACAGGCGTAATACCTTTTTGATTACACCGTGTCTCAAACAAGCAATACACCTTTATTCTTTAAAATAGCTCCGTGAAGCATTGGCCGATTTTAATAATTTTCGGCACGCAACATCGCGAAGAAATTTGACGTAACTGACTTTAGCTTTGCCCACTTGACCTTAATACTGTCGCTACACTACCTTGTGAAATTTAGAAGTGATAGTTTGGCCGTTTACAACGGGCCGCAGTAGTGATCTGTTGATAATAACTGTGACAACAGAGAAGCTGCGAGGTCCGATACTTCACGATCAGCTGACTGGACCGAACTTCAACTTTAACGTCAACTGCAGCAGCAGCAGTAGCACTGGGAGTGGTGTAGCAGTGGTCGCAGGACGTCTCTCCGATGTAGGAATACTCGGTCGTCTTTTGTGTCTGTGGCCGTCGACCGTCTACGTGAGCCTCAGTCTATCTTCGTCCCTCACCTGGTGGTTTGTATCGTCGCCAGCGTAGGCCCGCTCAAGCTGCGGCGGACTCACGAATTAGCAAATGAAGCAACTGGTGGCCCGGAAACCCCGCAACTACGAGGCCCCCACGTATTTCATGACGAATGCAGAGAAAAGCCGTTTTGTTGGTTTAAAGGTAACAACAAAAGTAGACTAGCCTCGACAGCTACGGAGTACGGACATTTAAGTGTGCAAAAAAGAAAAAAAAATGGTGAAAATAAAATTAGTCTGAATTTAGTATTGAATGTTCTAGTTCAGAAACAAAAACTCAACACTGCTCAGACGTAGAATAACCTTCACTTATGGCATAATTATGTACTGACAGTAAGTTGTTGTGACTTTTTTGTGTTCCAAAGTGGGGGCTTTGGCTATTTAAGACAGTGTCCATGGGGGCGCCACATGTCAGAATCCGGCCGTAAGGTTGGACGTAGTGGCAGAAGAGCAGTGGATTTAGTTCACGATCTCGTCGATCAGCCTGCTTCAGTCGTAGCCAGACGGCAGGAAGTTTATGTGACGAAAAGTCGCGCTGCGATTCGGCGTTTGACAATCTGCAGTCTGCATTGTACGTATGCCTCTGCAGTGTTGCCATTGTGTTTATAGTCTGTACGACGTCTTGTCTGACGCTATGCCGGTCTTTTTACCACCCGTCACAGGGTGCATTTCAGACGGTCTGACGGATGCGAATTTATTGTATTGGTTTCTATCTACAGCCGGTTAAAACGTCTGCAGATATGCACATCACAGAGCAAAACGTGATTCTATTCAAACTTGCAGAGAAGTTGTATTTTATCGCTCTGCTTCATATGTACTGAAAAAATAGCATGTTATGCAGATTGCATTTTACAGTTTTTTTGGCTTTGCTACTTTATTTTGTTTCGTTTTATCGCATACGCGCGGTCGCCTTTGGACTGTGAAACTCGTTGTAAAGAATAGATAGAAAAAAATAATTGTTTGTGTATGTAGCATAGACAGACACACTGGTGTATGTGCTATTGCACCATGACGTAGAATGGAGTTTGATGGTCAAAAAGTGGGCCTTTTAACCGCCTCTTCCATTTCAGGCGTGTCGTGAATGGCACAATTCATGAAATGGTCCAGTCGATTACCGATATTATAACATGATGTGTGCTTTTAGCAGCCATGTTTTGTGTGCTAGCACGACCATACACGTGAAATGTCTGTTATGCATTTAAACACACCAAAGCCATTTTAGCCAAAATTGCAACATTAAAGTAGGCCTAAGTATGCTTTCGTTTATTGACTAGATTTGTATTTGCTTGACTTTTATCATGTCTTCTGATAAAAAAGACAAACTAATTTATGTTTTTTTTTTCAAATATTTCATACTAATTTGGACTACTTTCAACTTGCGTAAGGCTGCATGCCGGCTGTTTTCATAATTTCGCAATTTAAACTTTTGGACACGGTTCTTCCGCAATGCGGTATCAATATATTACTTTTATTAATTTCTTGTAATGTTCGACGTTAAGCAAAAAAGGATATATGTAGCACATTATTGTGAAAACCTTTAATGTGCTGTATATACTGGTAGGAAAAAATAAGGTTTTAGTATGATTAGCTATTTAAAACCGTCACACGCTGAATCACGACAAAATATTACAGCATGTAACTGAAAAATATGGTCCAGTATTCATTGATATTTGTGGCAATTATTCTAATGTTTTCCGGTCACTCTGCAGTTATTTTATGCGTAAAAAGTATGTAAATAACTGATTTTAAAATTACCGAGTAGCCAAAAAAGACAGAATGTAAACGTATAATGTTGAAAATATCTGTCACTTCAGAACGATGTACATATTGATTTTGCTGTGGAGTATAATTCGATACATTTTTGCGTTTCTCTCCTGCTTTAATCTGCGTAACAGTTTCCTAAAGCCATGCAAAAGCGATGAACCCTTTTCATTGAACCTGACAAAGTAGATTTATTCGACAGAGCAAAAGGCCTGAGAAACGCTTTGTCGAAATGACTGCACTGCAGTATTCTTCGTGGCATTATGCGTGTGCGCAATGTGTCAATGGCAAACGTAAGCCAGTTACTCTTTTTGCGTTTGTTCGATTTCGTGGATCTAATTTTCGGTACGCGTAGCAGTGGACGACGCACGTTTCTGCACGGCACTGCAGCAGAATAAAGACAGTCCTCGCGCGCGATGAATGCGACGGTGATAATGAAGTTTTCTGTCCTAAAAATTTTATTTCACTGCTACAGCTTTAGTTGCTTAAGCCAGGCGATCTTTGAAGCACTCGATTTTCGAGGTCTTTCTCAGTGGCTGCATGCGAAAGTTATTCGTCATGCCGCAGGCTTCACGCATTGACGGCGTTTATTTGCGTGCGTTACGTGTACTATGTCTAGCATTTTAGGGCCTGTATTGTTTTGGGTCCACCGCAATTGAATGTGAAATAAAAAAAACGTTGCAGGAATCACAATTATAAAATGATTTGTGTTTTATTTGCATGTAAGCATGTCTAAAGTATTTTAATGTTTTGCGTCAAAAGTCTTGCAAGAACCCTGCGAAAAATTTAGTGTTTTCTATTGTGCATAATTTGTAGATTGACTATGATTTGATTAAAAATGTTGCCAATGTGTGTTTTGTTGGCTGTTATTTTGAATTGTTTTAGACTCGTGCAACTCTTTACAGATGGTCAGATTAACCATCACCACAGCCTTGTTAATAGTTTAATAAAACAACGTATTCTGGTTGGGTTTGTTGTGTTGTGTTTAAAAATTGCAGCTGCTGAACGTGTGATGGTTCTGGCCAATTTCGTCACTACAAATGTTAGTTGTTATATGAAGTATCGTGCAGACGATACATTTTTTCTTATGCAGCGTTTGAAGATAGTAATAAATTAAAAATTGACTGATAACAAAGTCGTTTTTTCCAAACAGTCACGATTTCTTCGGTTTTGTTCCGGTTTTTTTGTCAACATAATATTTCTCATATTCATTTATACGATGTTCACGCTCGGTGATTTTTCATTGTTATCCTTTTCGTCGTTTTCGTTTTTGTAATACTCTACTGACTTACCGTTCAGGTTGGTTAGATTACTTTTGAGTGCTTTGTTTAGTATGATTAAATGTTATTATTTATTTGTTTACTGCTGACTTTTCACGTTTCCACTAGACTTGAAGATGCAGTGTGTTGCGTAATGCTTTGTGATGGCGAAACTTTCACGTGAATGTCTCTGCAGTTATTCGTGGCGCAGACCGCTTCACGCGGCATTATCTCACATAAAATACTGGGTGACGCATGAAATGTGGAACGTACAAAGTGGCTTGGTCATGTGACGGTTATAACGTTGGAATTACGACCTCTTGGCCGTAGGTTCGACTCTCGGACGGTTGCTATCAGGTGGTTAGTACTAGGATAGGTGACTGATTGCAGACAGGTAAACCACCTTAATATTTAACAAACACCAAGGTAAACTCAGCCTGTCATCCTTCCGGGGTAGGTATATCGAGTACCGGCCTGTCTAGCGGGGCACTTTTATCTGTGTCGAGTGGCAGGTAATAATGTGTGATCCCATATGGCGGGCGACGCTCTTTATCTCTGAGATGTGTTTTGATGAAGAGCTATATCAACTTTTTATTTTTTTGTAGTACGAACGGTCGAGAACATTGGCGTTGTTCGCGACGTGATCTGTCCCAAGGTCAACCAGGCACCCACCTATCGAAAATCGCCAAGGACAATTTTACGTGCAACTTACATTTCTTCTCCACCCGTACTGCACACAACAAAAACCTATCGACTTAAAATACGTTATCGTATGAAAATGAAATGTTTCACTGTATTTAGTGCCGCCCTGTAGTGTCAAGTACCGTAATGACCTCACGGCTGCTCAGCACTATAGTTTTATCTTTGTTTGCTGTTGAAATAGACACCTGTAGTATTCGTAGAGAAAAACAAACATGGTCTTCTTGCATTGTACTATATTCGTTCATGCAAATTAAAATTTCCACTTTCTTTAGTGTACTCATAGTATTGTCGTTATTTTACGTCACAGTGATCTTGCACTCTTGATTTTTACGCGCGATAGCGGAAAGCTTCGCGCGTCTTAGCCATTACATGGCCTTGGTGTCTGTCTGTCTGTCACACTCGTGAGCTGTATCAAAACGGTGCGCGCTAGGATCACGAAATCTTCACCCTGGGCTGCCCCAAGGTCTCTAGTTTATTGTGACAAAATGTTATGCCCCTAGGTGAAGGGGTTCCCCTCGATGCATAGATGTAAAAAACGTTTTTCACGTTTTTCAACGTTTTTTTGCTTTCTCGACGTTTTTTATTTTTTTAAAAAACGTTTATTAAAATTTGAAAATTCTACCGAAAAAGTCGAGAAGGGCTTTTAAAGCCACACAAACGATGAGCTATTTTCTTAGGTTTGTAAGGTAGTGACAACGTTTTATGTAATCTACACACATATGAACTTCTTGTTGTTTAAACAAATGTTATCTGCATCGGTTACTACAGGATGGGCCAAAAATAAGCCTCTAACTTTTTTATTGTCTTCGTGATTGACTAGGCCCATAATTTTTTAAAAATTTTTACTGACACACTGCGGAAACTTTGTAATAACGCAATTAGTAGACCTAAATAATAGTCATTCCGCCACGCGTTATCCGTAAAGCATGTTTCCGCTTTCATTAAAAATATCGTAATAATTATCATTTTGAATCATTCGACAGAAATAACGGTTGGCAAATGATATGGCAGCCCTACTGTACTAACAGCTTCATCTTGTAACTGCCAGTGAAACCTTGAATGAAACACAGTAGCACGTCTAGATCCTAAAGTTTATCTACGTCTAAACGCTAGGTAATTAGTCAAACTTAACACATCATAGAGTTTTCGACATAGAACAAATTAGTGCACCTTATCATTATCATAAACTGACAAAAAAATGTTGATGAAGACGTGTGCATACGCAAAGATTGAACTCAACTGGAAAAGTGTGTCTGCCCAGTGCTGACATATTATGCAGCTGTCCGCCTAGTGTTGCACAATAATTGTTGTTTTGTATTAAAAAAACTTAGCCATTTAGGAGTGTTGTTTTATGGTTATACATTATGAATTTCACATTTTGTTACGACGCACTTGGACAAGAGTGGCAGCACTTTAGCTGTAGTCTGAGAAATGAAGGCTAACGAGTCGTTATCTTACAGTACAGGTAGGCCTAGTATATCAGTTCGCTAGCCTGCGTCACATGTCTACATGACACAGCTATAAACGAAGACGCACTGTTTAGGCTATACCACTTGTTAGGCTAGGTCACCGGTATGTATAAGTGCCATTAAAAGGCCAGGAAGGCTGAGTGCTCAACGGTGACATCATGCGAAGTAGCATAATATTATTAGGCCTACGCTGTCGATAGGCCTGTAACTGAATGAACTTTGAACTTATGAATTGTGCACAGTACGACCTAAATACCGCTTCGTTTACTATTAGTGTAGGCCTACATGATAACGCGGTTTTGAGCATCGTATATGTAGGCCTACGCATATCGAAGAACACTTCGAATATTAGGCTATATTCAGTAGACCTATTCAGTGTTCGGTACGCTAACAAGCAAAGATTGCTACTATGAGCGATGACGCTTACCTGTCCGACGGACCAGCACTGACGAATGGTGATCGGTCATCAGAAACAGCGGTGGACCGGTTGCAGGATGAGGTCGACCGGTTGCAGTTGGACTACGTTCGATTCACATTCGCCGACCTGCACGGCATTGCACGCTGCAAGTCCGTGCCTCGACGTCACGTCCAACACTGCCTCACAACCACAGGCGGAGTCACCGTATTCGCCGGTTAGCTCCTTTCAACTTTACTAGTCTTGTACATGAACGTAGGGCCTAAAAAAATATCTGTACTTATCTGGGCTACATTGTTGTCGGTCGCTGACAGCATAAGTTTATATTCTTTTACATTTCTGCGGTAAGCTCCGAAAGACGCATCATATGTGCATGAAAGTGTGGTACAGCCGTTCAAGGTCATCCAAGTCGTTGATTTTGTTGTCAATCGAAAGGGCTTATGGGGCTTTCTATTAGTAATTAAATAACCCTGGTTTTATCTCGCACCGTTTCTGAGATACGGCGAGTTATCGGTTCAAAATTGCCATTTTTACCCCTTTTCATTTAGCGACCGCGATCCTTTTCGTATTTTTAAAAATGCTATACAGATTCTGAAACTAAAGTCTGTGGCAGCCTACAGTGAAGATTTCGTGATCCTAGCTTGCGCCGTTTTGATATACTGTACAACTACAGTGTGACGGACGGACGGACAGACAGACGCCCCTACGATAGCTGAGACGTGCTTAGCATATCTGCTGTCGAGCATAAAACAGTACAGTCCTTTTATCAGCACTAGTTCACTTCATTACTTCAGTTCTCAAGTCGCGCTGTGGCGCTACCTTGTGAATGTGATTAACTTGCCCAGATTCGTGTTCGACTGACGATGCTATAAATATTACTATAGGTCTAGTGCTGATTACTCGTTTGCTTGCAATGCTTAGCCTAGTCGTTCGTCTGTGCGCAGGTACTCTGGGGTTTGGGCCACGTTCGCAGCTGGTGAAGTTCGATGCTGTCTCGAAGATGCACAACGGCAACGCAATCGTCCGTCCAGTACTGGGCAGCATACATCGTCTTCCTTGGGCAGCTAACGGCCAGTTCCGTGTTGGCCAGATACTCTGTGAGACTTTCTGGCCCAGTCACTACCGAGACGGAGCTGTACAGTCGGCCTGCCCACGCTACGCCGCCCGGTACCAGATCTCCAGACTCCAGGCACTCGGCTACCGGCTCAAGTCCGGCTTTGAGGCGGAGTTCGCTGTTTTTCGCCGGGACGACGGCACGTCGCCGTTGTTTGACGGCGTAGACATCTACACCGGCCAGTGTCTGGCAGAAGCCGAGCCATTACTGTACGCCATCGAGAACGGACTGGCAGCTAGCGGCGTCGACGTGACGACTGTCCATACGGAGCACGGTCAGGGGCAGATTGAGTTGGTGTTGGCGCCTGCGCTCGACGTTGCCGCTGCCGACGCAGTGTTTCGGGTGCGCGAAGCCGTCAAAGAGATCTGCTCGTCACGCGGTCTGTACGCTACGTCCATGTCCAAGCCCAGCGACGCGACGTCAGCGAACGGTCTGCACTTCAACCATTCGCTGTGGTCAGCACCGGACGCCGACCACGACGAATTCCACGCCGACACTCATTGTCTCTCGGAGGTTGGAAGGCGCTGGTTGTCAGGTCTCATACGCCACGCCCCGGCACTGACCGCCCTCTGTTCACCCACCGTCAACTGCTACCGACGACTGAACAGGACCCCGATGCCGAAACGTGCCGACTGCGGCTTCGACAATCGCTGTAGTGCTTTCCGTATCCAGTGCGGCGCTACCTCCGGGTCAACGTTCATTGAAAACAGGATTGCGTCCGGAGCGGCAAACCCGTACCTTGTCCTGGCTGCTACGGTCGCTGCTGGGATCGACGGTTTGCAGACCGGCAACGCCATCGATATGGATGACAACGCGGGCGAGGCAGAGGCCCTGCCGACCAGCCTGGAAGCAGCACTAGACGCTCTGCAGGCGGACAGCGTCATGGTCGACGCACTTGGCAGCGAGCTGGTGGAGTGGTTTGTCAAAGCCAAGCGTGACATCGAGATCACGCGAATGAACAACACCGAACAGTCGAACGCGTTCGACGTAGAACGAGAATTGTATTTCAAATTTCTTTAAAGTTATTCTAGGCTTTAAGCATGTACACGGTGTTTTATAAAGGGCACCTTTTTCTTTCCTTTATAATTCATTCAAATGATGCTCAATTTACACAAAATTTTTATTAGAGGTAGGCAGTACGCCAGCACCCGCCGCTTGCGAGATGGTTGAGTTTTTGGATTGCGAGATGCCTGATTTTATGCCCCCATGTTGCTTAGTGCTGATACGATGAACATTTTATCAGTGAACAAGATAAAGTTTACCATCGAAGCAGGGTAGCAACTGACAGAACCAGTTGAAAACCAGTTTTCAAGCCAGTTTGTAGTCATGACACATTACAATGTCAGCATTACATCACGACTAACAAAAAAGATTTAATTACTGGCCATATTTTGTCGAAATATTGTAAATTTGTATTTTTCAGCTACAACTGATAAAAATTTCACGCAAATTGATCACCATTCAACTAAGTTATAAAGGAAACAAAAAGGGTGCCTTTTATGAAACACAGTGTAGTTTTCCACCCAAACGCAATATACGCAACGCAAGACCCTTGCAAACTTTTTTGATGCAACGGACGCAGACGACGCAAGAAAATTACGCAACTTGCAAATACACAACTAACGCAATGGACGCAACTGATGCAAAGGCCAAAATGTGAGAATAAAACAGGTGTTCATTCGTGCGTTGGGTCTGTTGCGTTTGTTGCATATAGCGTGCCTTCCGTTTGATGAAAACTAAGATTTTATACGTTAAATGCCCGTATTGTTTGATGCGTGCATTTGTTGTTTTATCTACGCAAAGTATTGCTAATGTTTATGGAACGTTTACATAAATTAATGATTTTATTCTGCTCGTGACTGCAGTATTGTTTGTCTTTTTCGATTTCAAAGTAAAGATTTTCTTTGTATTCTACAGCAAAATCACGAAACGAAGCATGTTTATTAAAATCGTGCTTGTATGAAGTGTAAATCGTAACTTTAAGTTTACGGTTGCGCAGTTTCGTGCATGTAGTCTGAGTTTTAAATTTTCTAAAAAAATGACATTTTATAAAGAAATGAAGTGAGTAGATGCCCTTGGTCCGTAGAAGAATCCGTGAAACGTTATCACGTCTATGATTTTATTGTAGTTTACTGTTTTTCTTGAGCTACGGAAAACTTTAACACTTGCATCGGGTAGCACATAAAAAGTGAAACGAGCAATCGAACAGCTTCAGAAATGTCTGGCATCAATCACTGCAGTGAAGGCTGGTAGTGATAAACGCTTGAACACTGCAATGGAGCTGTATTCAAAGTGGTTTACAGTGATCATCTTCATACAGCAATAGCCTAATTAAATCGTTTTCGAAATTTTAATGCGCCATTCTGTACAGTGCAAATGCATCGTATTTAGAGACAAACTGGTGCTTAATAAGCAGTAAAGTACAGTAACATGTGTTTTGTTCGTAGCAAATCGTCGGCGTGTGACTCGGTTAAAAACCTGATCGGTTAATACAAAGCCGTTCGCCGGCAGCGGCCGCTTGCACACTAATTGCCGTGTGGCCAACAGTTTGATCGAATCCATTCAACCAAGCTGACGCGCGGCCTCGTGCACGCCATTCTCTCCCTCTACATCCCAATATTCCACATCATCCCTCCCCGTGCACTATTTCGATATTGTCGCCCTTTAAGCTCTGTTGGCCCGAGAATAACGCCGGTAGATAAGTCGCTTAGAGACAGCCTAAGACGACGCCCGCCCGCCGACAGCGCAGGTGCACGAGCCTAATGAACAATGGCAAAGGCGACCTCATAACCCTCTATCCCTTCATATTGCGCACCCTATAGCGTCTCCACAGCACTAATCTAGTTTTTCCGAACATCCATCGTTTTAGTTTCGACGGGCAATCTGTGGTGTTAATTCGAAACTGCTCGTTTCTTCGTCGTTTTGCAATTTAGTCATCTTTACCGCTTTCGTTAATTTCATTCTAAAAGTTATTTCATTGCTGTGTTATATTCTGAACAACTGGCAATTACGAATTTAATATTGGTGAATAATGTTGCGTGCAGTTTATTATCAATTTTATCATCTAGGCGACGTAGTTCTCGCGTCAAAGATCTGTCTACTATTGTCATTTTGACATCGTGATCTGGTAACTCGTCTGTAACTGGCTCTTGTCTATTGCCGCTCTGACGCCCAGTGCCAGCTAGCGCTCTGTGGGACACCGGCGCGGAGCTCATTTAAGCGTCGCCGACCGCAGCAGACTGAAAGAGTTGTCTTATCAAGTGCTTGCTGATGAAACGAGACGAGTTGCGCCCAAGTTACACCTGCTTCGATTAGTTGTGCATTTAGTAAAGTTATTTTTTTTCGGGCGAGAGACAGCGTTAAACGCTAAAATTACAGCTAAACAGAAGTAGAAAATACAAACATGCGTAAACATGCCCAAATCATTAAAAACATGAAAATCTTTTAAAAAACATCGTGCACTAATAACGTGCACATTACGACAGCAAATTAGAACGTTCACTCGCTCCAACCAGATTATACAGAAAACAAGCAAAAATGTTTGATGAACGCCACATTTTGGCCTAAATTTTTCATGCTGTATAAGCAGCGAGTCGTACAGCAAGTTGCACAACTTGGCGAATAAATTTAAGCTGCACAACTTGTTGTGGCTTAGTAGTGTAACGACAGAGCGACGGACTTGCGATCACAAGGTCTCTGGTTTGACTCTCGGGCGGGATGCTATCAAGTAATTACTACTTCGATGGGTGACTCTTTGCGGACAGGTAAACCATCTTGATATTTAACCAACACCGAAGTAAACTCAGCCTTCCATTCTTCCGAGGTTTGTCTAGAGTTGAAGCGGGACGCGTTTACTTGTGTCGGATGGCAGGTAACACTGTGCGATTCTATGTGACCGGTGACATTCCGTAGCTTTGAAATGGGTTTTTTCATAGAAAGCTGTAACCTATAGGACCCGTTTGAATACAACAAGTAAGTAAGTCCACAGCATATTGAAGCAAGTGGAGTTTGTTCGCTCCTGACTACGGTACGGCACACTGTCTACAGAGTCCTCGACGGTACGTGGTAGGCCTACTTGTCGACTCACTGGAGCAAGACCGTGTCACGGCCCGCGTCAATCATACGATTTCATTGTATCCACACCACAGTCGCTGTCCACGCGCATCGCGCACTGCGTCGGATACAGTCGCTTACCTACGTGCTACGACACCGGCAAAGCATATGCTTCTTTCATTCGCGATGGGTTGCAAAAGCCTTCTCGTTGTCTCAAATCGTGCTCTCCAACTTAGGTTTAAACGTTGATATTGATCACTAATAAAACGCAGGTGGAGTAAGGCAATTCGGCGATTTTCAACCGATTGGCCTAAGTCGCCGTATTTCCGGAACGGTGAGATATAGTAAAGTCACTATTAGTAATAAAAAGTCGCATAAGCTTTTTAATACATGTATTGACACGAGCATAATCGAATTCGGATGACCTTGAACGAACATTACGCACTCTGCTATACCAGTTATGCATTTTTTAAACATTTTAATAAAATTAAAAATTTGGCATCTGAAGGAGGCCATCTTGCAAGATTCGACCGTGGCGCAAAAGGAACTCTGCGTGGTATTAGAGACTTAAAAGATAATTTTGTCGACTTATCTGTGCTGTGGTACTTAACAAGGGCCGAAAGAAACTATTTTAATTTACCGGAAACTTGTATTGTCCACAAATGATAATTGATTTTACAATTCTTTAGTTTTTAACATATGATACCGATGTTGTAGGCAAGCTGCAGACATTAATGCCAGAGCAATAATGCAGTTTGTCGTTATTCGCATTAGGACAATAACTGTGTTCGGGCGTCAGGCTATGTATAGGGACGATGGAGCGAGGTCGAGGTAAAAGAATTCACGTTAAAGCGGAGATTAGCTGAACACACGTCTCGGATCAATTGTCTGTCCTGCTGACTGTTGATCGTCGTCACAATGCAATCTCGTCTGCAGCCGAACAATGGCGACCTGTCAATAGCCTGGCCGCACGTTCGCGCACACGCGCTGCAAATAGCAATTTACGCGAAACACCTGTATAATAGTCAGACGACGTCACGTCGACTGCGGTACAAAGCTATAGCTAGCGATAATCCAACATCAAGCGTACTAGCCTGTCACAATAAATAACCGGTTTTGTTTTAATTTTGCGTTTTTCAAAGGAGCGATATTGACAAAACAAACACAGACACGTCGAGTATTATGTTTTCGTTCAAAAATTTAATTGTGCAAACCTCACAATTAAAATTTTTGCTATCAGGGGAGTATAAACATTTTAAAACAGCAACGATAATTTTTAGTTCCTTGACTGTCGTTAAGCATTCTTCAATGTAACATTGGCTCCAACCGATAAATGTTACACTGAGTAAATTCACTACGTAAGACCATATTTTCATTTGATTTAATTGCCACATTGATGTCAAGCAAAATATTTTCTAACAAACGAAATTCACACAATTTTGTGAACACACACATGCTCTAACGTCAATTTGTCTCCATTTCATAACCTAACATCATGTTATGGTGTAAGTACATAAGCAAATATTTTTTGAAATCAATGTATAACAGCCATTTCGGTTCTAAAAATTCTGAGTTAAAATTGTTTTTGTGTTCATTTACGAAAATGTTATATCTTGGCCTACATCCTTGCAGTAGCTTAAATAGACCGACCGTTGTGTTTAATTCATTGGCGAAACTTCTGCGTGTTGCAATAAACACATGACACAAATAAAGCATGTTCAGCATATAGGAATACACGTTACTGTATAATGGAATACAACTAATTGCTATATTTACATGCTAACTCTAAAATAGGTAACTGTTCTGAAAAAAATGGCAGCTATCACGTGTGAAGGGATATACACAGAAGTTTGGATGGCTAATCAGATTCACTTATGTTACGCATCATAATTATTGTTACTGCTGCTGGTTGTGCAAACTACAAAGTTTTGATGCCCAAACTGCATCTCCAATGTTACTAGAAAGCCAAAGACTGGCAAAGACCAAGCTCGTTCACATGTTGCTGGTAAGCAAGCAAACGCCGACGATGATATCTAACCTACGTTACGTTACATAGACATCATATTCACGGAGTTCGTCAAGCAATGTTGCTGCTGCTGATGCTGGTGATAGCTGGGCGTCGCGAAGCCAGAGAGCGGAGATTCAGCACAACGCTTCGACAGATGCTGAGATGAAGCCAGTCGCCGGGCTGTCGCGTAGTCCAGAGTGTTGCGTAGCAAGTCAGGTGAGCAGTCGTTGGCCACCGGCGACGCAGATTGACCACCCGGGTACATGGTCCCTTCACACACAGTTGGCTGCGACACTGCGTCGTTCAGCTGTTCTTGCTTTATCATATCACATCCCGCTGAGTAGTTACCTGCGTAGCCGACGTATCCGGTGCTGTATGGATCAACAGCAGTATTCTGGTTGCTGCGGGCCGCTGCTGCCATGGCGGCAAAGTTGTAGCTGCACGAAGGTGTCAGAACGTTTCCACCGACCGATGCAGCGCTGTAGACGTCTGCAGGACTGAGCGCGTACTGAGTGGCGGCGACGGCGGCGGCATCCATGTAACCGCAGAATGACAACTGCGATGTTGTCCGTGTGACGTGGTAGTCAAACGATGCATTATCGAACACCCGGCCGTTGTAATGATCTCGCTCACCGCCGACATGCTGCAGTTACAATGTAATACACTGTATTCACTGTAGGCTATATAGCCAAACTACAAGTTTAGTTCTTGAGCACAATGACATGTGAGGATACTGTAAACTGAGAAGAAAAGTAGGGCCTAATGACGAAGTACTAAAAAGGCAGGGGTAGAGCGTACACTAAAAAAGAATCCGTTAACGGCAGCTTTCTTTCCCGGACAGGCCTTGAAAAAACATGGTCTTGAAAAGTTAGTGGTCACTGGAAAAATAGAACAAAAATGCCTCAGAAACTGAAGTGTCTGGACGGTTTGTGTGAATCCTGCAAAACAACGTAAGCCCAACGCAGCTTATCAGCGCTTTGGAAGACAAAGTGCTTTGACACGGTATGGTCGCTAACGTCGTCAATGACGGCACCGGAAACGACCAAAATCAATAATTACATGAAAAATGCACCGAAATCACCGAACCAAAATCACAAACGTTGTGTGACAAAATCACAAAATAAAAGACAACAAAAATCACGGAACGTGACAGGTGATATAATGTCTTGTTTACCCACATCGGATAAATGTGACAGGTTTGACGATTGCTTTTGTTCGACTTATGTAGAAACTACAACTACAATCTTGCCTTCCTCGCTTTGGACGCATGTTCCGTCTGATGCACGTCGTACTAATAACGAATCCGAGTCGTTCAGTCGGCATTTCAATGCGCAATTCAGTTCATAGCATCATACATTCTTTATTATTTTGAATGAGATTGCAAAACAACAGACAGTAACGTATAGCACCATGAATGATCTAGATACTATTGCGCCTGTTACTACTGTTGCACGCAAACAACAGCAAAGCCTTTTCCGATCCTGGCAGAAGTTCGAACCGCAGTTGTTCTCAAGACAACAGTTCTTGCGCACTGCCGGCTACAGCTATGCTGCGGTATACGATTTGTAAGCGAGTTTCAGAGACTTTACCGCTGGGTGAACTGATTTTATGCTCACACTTTGTATAGCGACTTGTGTGTGATGTTGATGGATTACGTGCAAAACGTTAGACCCATTTTTGTGATTTTGGCCATTTTTTTGGTCACTGGTAAAAATTTCATGTAAATTGATTATTATTTGACTGAATTATGAAAAAAGAAAAAGGAATCCATTTTTATGAAACACCGTGTAGATAGCATAGCATGGGACAGATTATAAAATCACTTGCGTCTGTCTGTCATTCTGTCATTCTGTCAGTCTGTCTTGTAAACACTCTTACGGCCGCAATTTTGATTCGATTTTGATGAAATTTTGCACAGTGATTCGAAGCCCAAAAAGTAAGATCGAGTTTGTTTGGGATAAAAATCTGATAACTCCGTCCTTTATTTTATCCCAATTTTTAAAAATTTGCATTACGGCCTACGGGGACTTCAAAGCGGTATAACTCGGTCCCCATAAAAGATAATTGCGCGCTGTTTGTATCTACCCCTCTGTTTTCGGACCCGGGCTATTCGATGGTGTCATTTAAATTTCTCGTTTGCCGACCCCTGTTGCCATGACAACAAAATTTTGGACAAAATTGACTACAACTCGGCCCCCGTGAAAAAATAATTGCACCCTGCTTGCACCTACCCCCCTTATACGCAGCTGCTAGGCTATATAA
>Ga0209367_1006412_pt1 | contig 16289 bp, 11 predicted proteins | sample WorMetLIZISLAND2_FD_187412 | JGI IMG/M metagenome (GOLD analysis project Ga0209367, IMG submission 187412) | Marine gutless worms symbiont microbial communities from Max Planck institute for Marine Microbiology, Germany - Olavius geniculatus... ... | reverse complement strand
TGAAACACTTTTTGCTTCTGAATGTTCAATGGAAACCGCAAATTCGCCCATTTTTCTGAAATTTGGAAACGCAAAAGACCATCAAACATTGTTAAATTTTGCAATTCTTGCTGGAAAATGGCAAAAAACGCACCTTTTCACATGAGGTCGCCTATAAAAAATTTTCATGGTCCGGCCAAAGGGGGGGCATCGCACCGTGGCCCTCCCCTAAATACGCCACTGACCAGGCCGGAGTTTTTTATCCACACTTTCGTCTCAGTTTCGTCACATAGCGTCGCTCGGTAGAACGCTTACCGGACACTTCGGACCTAAGACAGTTCGGACCTAAAAGTTAGGTCCGAAGTGTCCGGTTACCGGTAGAACCAAGAAGTTGACCAGAGATAACGTTGGCTCTTTTTACTCGGTGTTCGAATTTTTTACACATTTCTCTTAAAGTTATTCCGTTGACACGGTTTGCCGTGTGGAAGCGGCGGCATAAAAGGAACGTCGTCGGTACTGCGCATATCGTCGTGTGATTATTGTACGTGACAGCGCACTGTCGTTGGAGGCCATTTCCCGATTGTAAACCTACAATTTGCGGTAACAAATTTGCGGTATGAACGGGACTAAGAAGATCTGCGTTTACGAATTTACACAAGCTTAATGCTCGGGCTCCGTATAATACAAGACTCAGGGCGCAGTCGCACATAGGTCGGTAAACGTCTGTTTGAATCGACTTAATGCGTCAACATGCTGGGCGTCAAGACGACTCAAAACCGCACACGCAACGAACAGACTGACAAACACATAGACGATTGTCATCAACTGACGGCCAGCAGCAACATCGGCAGATGTCGCGTAAAATGTCGTCATTAGCAGTCAGCGACATCATCTCGTAACGGACACTCCGCATGTAGACAGAGAGAAACAAGCAAACAAACAAGGACAGACGCCGAAGCAAAAGCAGAAGCAGAATGCAATTCCAGCATATTTTTGCAATCGTTTGTGATCAAAAACATGGTTTCACATGATGACAGGCAACGACTAACGTTGCCAATTACGTTCATTTTACGCTCATTTGTAGACAGCTGATGAGGTAGCCATAGCAAAACAAAAAGACGAACGATATTAAGCAAATCGCCGGTTCCAGAAGAAAACGGCACCCGGGCTATATGATGTGTCATAAAAGCGATTTACAGATAATTGAGACATATAAGCCAATTACGATGCAATAATCCTGGCTTAGATTTACGGCGCAGAGCTGCAGTTCTAGAGGCAGTTCTGGCTAGATCATGAACAATAAACGGATATAACAAAGATTTATTTATCTACGTGCTGCAGCGTCTATATAACAGCAGCCGTCTGTCCGTTTGCCTGCTGCGGAAGCTGAAGTCGCACACAGATATTGCTTCAGTTGGCGCTCACCATGCATCCCGGAACGAGCATAAAATTTGCGTGCAACACGCCACTTGACCAGTTTATGAGCACCGCGATGGCGCGGTCGCCGTTCAGGGAGCAGCTATTGTCAGACAGTCACAGGGTATGCAGCCTTCATGCTGCAGGCCTACGCAATGTCCACAAATCGCTCGCCATTCTGCCTATATTGCAGATCGACCGCAAATGTTATTCGATAGTAAATTACGCCTAAGCCATACAAAAACAAGTGGGCGGAGCTAACGTCATCACCCATACAAAATAAAACATGTTACGTATTTGGTGGAGTGGTCTAGCGGTCAGCACGTTGTGTCCGATCAATGTAGTTGCCGTACGCCGAGCCCGGATAGTACTTGAATGGGTGCCCGTCAGCCGACGGATAAATCATCTCGGTATATAATTAACCAACCACCTCGATCGCCATTGGTAAAAATAGCCTTCAGCGAACTCAAAGCAATGGAGATTCTGATATTTTTGTTACCATTAGAACAGTTATCGCATACAGTAATACAACTATTATCCACTTAAATCCTTTAAAAACATTCTGTGACTTTAAACTTCTGTTTAAGATCATTTACACTCATTCAAAAATTAAGTTACGAAAATTTAAAAATTACGAAAAAAATTAATATAAATTTGCGCACATATTTGCATAATGACACTCTCTAACTTTAATGGTTTTTACCCGCGTTTCATGAGCGATAGGTAGGCATTTTGCCGTAACTCTAATAACGTTTTCGTACCAGAATCTGAGTTTGTAAAAACCGAGGATGCTTTACTCAGTACTTGCTTTACGACGTCTCGCTTAACAGCACCTATTCACTTAATACAGCCTACATAGCACTAAATATAAATATTAAAATTAATATGCAAAGACCCCAATTACTATCAATTAACCAGAGGTAACCGATCACAGTTACAGTTAAAAGCAATAGTGAACAAGAAGCCCAGCTGTCGCTAAGAAAGACCGACCGTACGCCGATGCCCGAAGGCCAGCAAAAGTAAACGTCATTTTTACTTGTTTACCTAATTCACATCTGACGTAACTTTCTGTTTACGAGATGTGCCCTTGACATCAGATCGCGGGTGTAATAAATAAGTAACACTTGCTATACGTAACGCATGTATTTGGGTGCAAATAATACCCCCGTTATAGAAATAGGCTGTAGGGGGTCCGACTTGGTAGCACAGGGTATCCGTCGGGCAACCCTATGTGGTGCTTTAGACAGTTTTCCCGTTATTCATACCATTTAGCCGCAATACATACGCTACAGACAGAAAGACAACAAACGACAGACAAACTACACCTTGTGCCATACGCGCGACTGTTAGTACGGTCGGCCAAAAAACGCAAAGTGCTCTCGAGCCATAAAACATATAGGGTGGCGCTGATCTCCGTTTCTATAACCTTCAGCCAGACACCAGTATACACTACGAGATTATGGATACGGGACTAGTGCATCGCGCGCTGTGCACGTTCATGTCTCAGCTTTCGCTGGTACTCGTTGCGTCTACCCACGGCTGAGCTGACCTGGGTAGCTGGTTACATACAGAAATGGTTTACTGACAGTTCTTTTTCTTCGTTGATAAAAATAGTGCTATCCAGTCTGCTCTGTCGGCAACATGTACATGAACTTGTTGCTAAATTCGCTGGTCCATCTGTCCGGTCATATTTCAGTGACAGCCAACGCAGAAGTTCCTATTCCTAGACTAAGTGCAGTGTATACATAGATCAGTTGTTAGTGTAGCTCACCGTGAGTGAGGTCTGGTCGTGATCGGTGTCGGTTGACCCGGAAGCGGAACCGTCTGTGCTGCAGTCTCTGTCTGACCGCGATCCAGAATCAGACTCGACGCTGCCACCACGCCGCACGACCGCCGGTCCTCCAGCGTTAAAGCTCGTCAGAAGAGTCACTGCTTGCTGCAGCCGCTGACGACGTTGTTTGCGGTGCTTATCAACCTCATCACCATCGTCATCATCGAACGTCAATCGTCGTTCGCTGATGCGCTCCTCGGGGCTCGGTTGTTGCCACGAGGTGTCGGACTCAACCTCGCAGCTACTGCTGTCCCGCTGGCGGTCGTCGTCGTCGACGTCGACTGCCGCCAGTCGTCTACGGATGTCGTCCAGCTGTCTGCGGCGTACCTGCAACGGCACAGCGAACCGCGACTTGTTGACAGCAGCCACCGGGGACGAGGTGGAGAGTATTTCGCCGGCAGAGCGGGACTTGCACATTGACACTCGACACGCCACTGCCTGGCCGTCGCTGCTGGGGTTCACGGGGAGACCCCTACGATGTGGCAGCGGTGCGTAGTAGAACAGTATGCGTCCGTTGCGGTCTCGCACCGCTCGTCGCTCGATCGTCGCCAGTCCGTCGTCAGCAGTCATAGTGCCGGCGGTGTCGTCGCTGTGCGGTGGCTCTGGGGGCGAAGACGTCGTACCACCGGGTGAAGTCTGGTCTGATCGATGCCGGCTGCACATGCGAATGATGGGGAAATAAGAAGCGCGACAGAGCGCGTGATAACTTGATCCAGCGGACGGCGCTTCGACGTCGTCGCTGAGGTAGTCGTCTTCCGAGCTACGCACGTCACCCATCGATCGAGCTCTGCGTGCTGATCGCTCGACGCTTGACAATAACACGGTGTATACCTCTCATTCACTCACGCAGCCACTGCCAGTTAGTCAGTGCTGCCCCCGCCGCTGCTGCTGCTGCTGCTGCAAGACTGTCTGTGACTAACCGGTTGATTCGACCGTTCGGAGGCGAGGCGAATAACACAGACGCTGCTGCGCGGTGCGCGCTGCTGCAGCAAAGCGGCACCGAGGCATTGCGTTGCGCCGTGCTGCTTCCGCGCCGCTGTATAATGGACCACCAACAACAACTCACTCTCGCGCTCTCTCGCCGTGTCCCGCGTGGTGAAACGACGTAAGGCCTTGGTCATATGGACGATCAATACGCTGACGCTGACGACATAACTGCACACGACAATTAGCGACTGAAGACCAGCACGTCAATGGTTTCGTCACGTCGCGTTATGATAACAACGCGTGAGCCTCCTCTTCATTGTTTTATGGCCTTTGCCAGCCGACCGACTCTACTTTCATGCATTATTCATCTGCAGTCTGGCAACAAAAAAGCAGTGGTCATACGAAACGCCACATCGAGTGCGAGTGTCGGTTACTGCGTTCAGTTTTGATGCATTTTCTCTGCTTTCTGATAGCAAGAAACGTACAGCGTTCGTCGCGTATTGCTAGTGAACTTTTGATTATGTCTTATGCCTGGGAGTCGTCTGATGTTAAATTCCACGATAGAAAATATTAAGAAAACATCAAAATATTTGGCTTTGCACCTTGTACAACCGAAAAAAGACTATATCTCGTATGGTATAAACACAGTATTGACGTAAAACACAAACTCGATCAGTTATCGTCTATTTGCCATTTTCGCGATAAAATATTTAAAATTAAAAAAAAACATCGTAGCGCATACCGGTACACTGAAAGGCGCCTGAGTGGCAAGGAAGCTGACATTTAGGCTTACGTGGAATTGAGTTTGAGTGTTTTACGTTTACGTTGGATCTTATTATACCAATCCTTCACTTGTTAAATTACAAGAAACTCAATAAGACTACTACATTCTACTTTAAAACTAACTTTATTTTGACTAAAACTGACTTGTAACTGAGAACAGAGAAACATACTAATATCTCTCTATGCCAAATAGCATCTCGTTCTTCGTGTTATGTATATACCGTGTTGTTGGCACATTGTTGCTACATAGGGCTGCGAGCGCCGTTACGCTGGCAGCTTATGGAGCCTGCGCGTCTTAGCGTAGCTTTTTAGAGTGTCTGGCGCGAGTTTATTTATAACAACAAATTTAGTTTTCTGTACGTAAGTCCTGTTTTACCTTCTGTTTTACTTTTATTTTGGCCTAAATTTATAATGGTGTTTTTTTTGCACTAGATCGCTGACTATAGGTGTGGAACGAGCGAAGGCACGTCGCTGAGCTAAGTATCCGTCTCATAACTTTCGACGTAGCCGAACTTATATGACGACCGTATGTGTACGTTACACCGGACAGACGGACAAACAGACAGACAGACAGACAGACGAACAACATACGCTGACAATACCTGCGCATCGTGCTATTGCATGCACGGCACGGGTAAAAACTATCCAATTAGCTACACCATCTAATAAGGTAAGCCATCGACACGAAGAAGTCCACTGCAGTCTCCAATTTCCCTTGTGTGAAGGGTTGATGAATAGACACTGAAATAAGCTACAACAGCAGATCTGCGTCTGACACTAGGCAAATAGACGAATGGACGGCAGACTGGACGAGGTTTCACGGGACACCGCACGGAGGGTTTCTACGGATGCGCTTGACAGATGCATAATAGATCACATGCTTGAACATGTCCTATACAGCCTCAGTATCCGTCAGTATGCGACAGATGATTATTAATTCAAGACGGATTAGTCTGTGCTTTTCCTCGCGCGATTACAAGATTGTCTGCATTCGGGCGTGTCCCGCAGCGCACTGCTGCGTCGCTGAGCTTTATTGCAACGTCACATTGTCGTATTCTATCAATCTCGTGTCTTCTATTGCATTCTGTCAAAGACCCTAGACTCTCATGTTTGCGCCTCCGAAACGAATGATCTTTCGAATAGCAATAAAATGCGACTGCATTGTTATTGCTTAGAGTTGTTTGTTTTACGAGAAATCTCACACATTATTTCATTCGGTCTACAGTCTACACATTTCACAAAAATTTATTAAGCTGTGTTGTGAATCACTTGTTCTAACTCCCATTTCTGCAGTAGTGTGCCTATTCCCACTTTGCTTGTTGCCAATGGTTCATAGGCCTATGGTCTATATAGGCCTATTGTTTTATCGAAAAGCAATTGCTTAAGCATTTAAAGTCATTTATGCTCGCAACCTGCAACATGTTTTTGTATGTTTATGTTGTAAATATTATCATGCTAACGTGTTTCATATTTACAAAGTATGGCCTGAGTTATGTATAAATTAAAATTACATAAATAAAAAATTGCGTGCCATCAGCATAAATGTCGTTTTATGGCTAAAATAAAATAAAGAAATTAATTATGATACATTATGCAGTGATAGTAGGCCTAAACATTATGAAAAGTATAAGATCGAGAACAGTCTTGAAAACAGACGGTTGCCATCTTACTGCGTTTGGTGCAGTTTCCGTCGATCAATAATAACCAATTTGCATGCAGATAACCCAGCGGCACAAAACTTTATAATGCAGCTTTTCGGCGTACGGTCATCACTCACTCTTACTAGCTATGCAGCAGTCTCATCCGTCGTATACTATACAGACGTCTTTGCCGGCTCGTGAGATAGACTTTTAACGAACTAAATTGACATCTGTGCTCGGCAGACAGCCATTGTGGCTACAGATGCTGCCACCTTATTCGTTGCTATGGCGACTGGCAACGATGAAGTCTCAACAAGGGCAGCTGGAGCTGTCCGCTGAAGTAATTGTAACGGATCGCGCGACTGCAGACGGACACGACTAATTGTTGACGAAACGAAACCACGCGCTGCGTATGTCACAGTCATGTTGCCAGCCGTAGCCGTGTTTACGCGGATTTAGCGTGACAATGGCGCAGATAAGCGAGCAGGAGGACCGAGTCACGTGGGAGCTGCGAGAATTATCTCACAACAAATACCTCTCCGACCGACGACCTGTATCAGGCGCCCGCTCGCTCACCATACGGCCACGGTCGATTCTATCTCCGTGTCTGTGTAAACTGTATCCGGACAGGTTAATCCTTTTAACCCGTGTGTTTTCGCATGATACCGAATACACACTGCAACTGCGTGTTGTCCGTGTACTTTAATCTCTGTATTGCTCGTGTTTAAACATATCTGACATTTGCTCAACCTACGCCATTATCAGATTTCAAGCTGTAGCAAATAAAAAACAAGTAACTTGTTATATTACGTCGTCATTCACTGACCTGACGCCATTCTTCCTGCCTTTCAGACTCGTCGACGTTCATCCACCGCTACAGGCTACAGACATCAAGTTTGATCCAACAAACATCGACGAATTTGCTCTGGTCAGTAGTGTGGGTGAGTTCGATTATTCTAATCCAGACGGACTGCTGGTGGTATAAGCAAACAGCTGAGCAGAGCGAATAAATAACGGCGTCGACTCAGCAAGCAATTTCCGGCGGACTTTATACACTTGGCGCGAATGCTGTAGCAGCAGCTGTATCAGTGCTGAGTACTTCGACATCGAGAGAATGGAGAGAAGGGTAGCCTACAGAGCAGAGTCCACCTACCAACGTCTTAAAAACATTCTTGCGAAAAAACCCACGAAATATTTGCTTTATCTGGTGGCTGGTCGTCGTCAGCTGTGCGGGCGGGTTCGTAGATTCTCGGCAGCAGAGAGCGTTTGCATCCACCGACTTGACGTATTTCTATTCTCTTGTTGTCAGTCGACACAGAATGCTAACAAGTAAGTACAGAAACAGACGACTGACTGGGCAGACAAAGCTCTTCACCAAATGTTACAATCTACAGTCCGTGTTCGCCGACTTCCTTTATTTAGTTTCCTCTCTTGTACACCGTGGTCCCCCGTGTTCTCAAATAGACAGCATTATGAGATTGATGACTGTCTGGAGGATTACAGGGAAGATTATTAGAACTACCATTATGTTAATTACATATGCACGCGTATAATGGAGTTCTTACAATTTTAGGTTTAGCTCGTGTTTTGTATCTTTGTAAAGGTTAAAACTTTCTGTTTCTTTATTGTAGAGGTTAAACCTACTCTTCCGTTATTATGTGTTTGTGTGCATTCTGCCTGGAAAGGCCGTCCTCGAAATGACCTATACTGTGTCGGGCGGGACGTTAAACCCTACTCACTCACTCACTGTACACCGTGGGCCAATAAAAACGTGGCACAAGTAACGGTCGAGCTTATGGCATGATTATCGGCTGTCCGTCTGCCTGTCCGCCGTCGTCTGTCCGTCACGGATGTATTATAGCTAAACGGTGCGAGATAGGGCCTAAGTTGCTAAACTTGCCATTGATCACTAATAAGAAATCCCATATAGGCTTTCAAATGACATAAAAATTGATGACCTTAAATGAAATTGAAAGGTCATAACGCGCTATGGTATGCCAATCGTGCGGTAGTGTAGCTAAACGGTAAGTCGTTGGGGGTCGGCGATAATACCGTCAGATACGTCTTATAGGCTGTCAATAGTAACCATGTCTCCATCTGCAGTGGTTTGGCCTCAATTTTTAATGAAAAGTTTCAAGCTATAAATGGTCGTATCTCGGAAACAGTGGTAGATAGAGCCAAGGTTACTATTAATCACTAACAGAAAGCAGCATACGCTTTTTTAGATTACATAAAAATCATCGACCTTGGATGACCTAAAAGGTCAATGACAACCAGTACGGTCGGCTATTCTAGCGACAGTTGGGCTTTCTGTTTAATGTGATGAAGAAAGGAAACGGCAAAATGCTTATACGTTAGTAAGTAAGTAAGTACAGTAGTAATTTAATGGACTCATCAAATGTATATGCAAACATCACAAATTGATTTGCTGTCAAGTCACAATCTCGCGTACAAGAAGACACAAGTTACAGCAGAGCTTTTGTGGTCTATGACTTATGGACGACTTACACGCTGTATTTCTCCCAGTACAGCAGAGTTAGTGTCAGTGGCGACATTAACTCTAAGCGCGGACGATCTGTTTTGTGGACGGTCAGTTGCTGAAGTCGTCGTCGTTCTGTCGTTCAATTATTTAGTCATCGTCTCGTCTCGTCGCTGCCGCCGGTGTCCCATTTTAAAAAATCGCTTGACAGAAAAGTCTCCCCCAGCCGACAGTTTACCGGTAAAAATCCGCCGCGCCCGGCGACCGCCCGGGCGGGACGGATTTTTATCGGTAAATTGTCGGCCGGGGAGACTTTTCTGGGGGCGATTCTATAATGGGAAAACTTATGGGACCGGCGATATTTTTATAAAAGGGAGACATATCAAACCTGTGATTATCTCTTCCTGGGCGGATTTTTCATCGGGAAGCATTTTAATGAGACACCGGCACGCACGCATCCATGCATTCATCTGCGTCTGCCTGGCGGACAGAGGCAGGCGAACTCCACACCTCCGTGACGCTCGGTCCGCCGCTGCTGCTGCTGCTTTGCTGTGCTAATCAGCGGGTGGCCATGTGTCGATCTCAGTGTGCTCGATGCAACGTGGAATTACCATGGCAATAGCATTCGACGCAATGCGCTTGCTGCAGGGAATTACAAACGAGAATTCAGTCTACACGCTGAATCATAAATAAGCTAACAATAACGCAGATTTGTTGTGATAAATTTGGCGAACGTAGACAAAGCTTTCGTTTTTTCACTCGCAGAAGAAAATTGCACAAAAAACTGGAAAAAATCTGCCGTTTCGGTTTAGTGTCGCATTAGCTAGGTAAAAGTTTAGATCCACAACTGTTTACTCAATTAGCCGCCATACATTTAGTTTAATGTCAACTGCATGTAATATTTTCGTTTTAAAATAAAAAAAAATTAGTAGGCATTTTTTTGTTTTAGATTTACTTAGCTCGGAAGCCTTTTCTTAGATTCGTTTGTTAGCCTATTTCAGAAATTGCGACAGTGTTTGCTGAACGCCTAGCAAAGGCTTGAGCGACGCGCCATAGGGGCCCCGGGCCTGTACATTCACAAGTGGCGTGCGTGCTTGCTTATAGTAAATATTTTATATGCTCACTTCCAAGGCAATAAACAAAAAATATACCAGGCAACTGATGAAACAAGTTACACTGTATCTCCAGTTTAAACCCAACGACGTACAAAGCTCAAGTACAACACGCTGATAAAAAGTAATCCGAAAATGTGTTGAGACGATAGTGTTGTAGAAACGGAGTGGTAACGGAGCGGTAAGGACTATGCGGATATGATTTAATGTTTGAAATTGCAAGTTGTTTTTTTTGTATGCTGGCAAGTAGCGGCGAACTTTAGGTAATGTTGTCCATCGCGACAATTAAGTCGACTAGTCGACTATTGAAATGGTCGATAGCAGTAGCACTAGTTTTTTGGTGCTGATGACGTAAGTTACGTTACGACGATGGCTTCAAAGTGAGCGTAAACATTACGATTACGTGCGGGCTAAGTCACTCGAACAGTCCAGAACGACACTAAACCCATCGCATGTAAATTAGTAGTTACGCTGTAACGGCGCTATGGCACATTTGGGTGCAGTTTAAAGCGAGAAACTCCACGTGATCGGAATATCGTGGGCCGACGACGAGTCATCTCGTAATCCACATAGGTTAATAGACTCCATTCGACCAGATGCGAGTCGTATATCTGCTTCCGCAGCGTGAACCAAAGTTTTCAGTAATTATAATTTACAAGTATGTCTAAAAACAACACTAAATTTAAATTGGCTTCGTTTAGGGTTAGATCTCGTGCGTTCCAGTTTTCAACTTTCTGTTTATAATGAGTGTGTGTTCGGTGCACAGGTAATAGGCCTAAATTTCCTTATTGGCGTGCTGCTCATAACCGAGTCAAACCGTAACGTGTAATAATATGGCTGTCGATTGCAGTCGGCAGCATGTGTATTTCCTGCCAACTAGAAACGGTTGCCTGATGCCGTCATTGGACCGTGGACACGTTCCAACGTGAACTATTAACATTGCACGCGAACGATAAACGCTTCGCCGATCATGCGAAATTAACGCGCTTCGCCCGTCTATTGATCAGTGCCACTTGTGTCCGGTCTACGCAACGACAATCCTCCACCAACGATTACCGTGCAAAACCAACGGTCACCAGCAACTTCAGCCGACCTGTCGCCGACTGACGGCGCATGAAAATTGCCAGATTGCAATGGACAGCAAGCGGATATTTCGAGTCCGATTGCGTTTTGCGTTGTGCCGCACAGATGCAATCTCGTAAGTTCTGTTTTGTTGTAAGCTAGTTACAAAACCTCAATATCTAAAATCACAAGTGATACAAGAAACTGAGGAAAGAACGCATGAAAAAGTACATCTTCATGCAAGCTTGATCGGAAAACCGGAAGTGACGTCATGGAGGTATGTGTTGCAGCAAACTGTCCCAGAAGCGCAACTAAAAGGCAGAAGACAACCTGCTGCGGAGACGACAATAAGATGAAGTACACACACGTTACATATGATGTCAATACTGGACGGCAATCATTCAGCAAAGTTGAAGTTCTTCGACAAGAAATGACGTCTGTGCTGCCTGTACACGAGCATAGCCGTCTGTCAGCCAGTTCGCTGTAATGTGATCATCGAGATGAATATAAAAATGTAAAGATAAACGAGAAAAAACATCAAAAGCTGCATTTCTCGAAGCACCTGTCGATAAGATACGACCGATGGCGACACACTGTGCCGACACAATGTGCACTGTCAGCCTGCACATCAGACGTCATTGATGAACGAGTCGATGATGTCACCCAATTATTATTATCAGACAGCACATAGCAGGCCATTCAACGCTTTCAACCTGCATGTGAAACTTGTCCGTTGCAGATTGACGTTTTTGCATGTTTAGAAAACAGCAAAAAAATCTCTAATGTATCAAGGACCAAAGTTATTTGACAAAAGGCGGAATCGCTGTCGCAAGGCCATGTCAGGTGGCAGCATAGGACTAACGGTTTGGCAATTTGACTGAGAAATTCGACCCCAAATTTCCCCCTCCTATGGAATCAAGGACCCATCTAACACAACGTGTCACTGGACCCCAGAAGTGTACCTGCCAAATGGCATCTAAATCCGTCGAACCGTTTTTGCACGAATGTGGCATACAGACAGACAGACAGACCACGCTTCGGAGATAAGTGTAGAAATGAGCCAGGTCGCTTATGCTGCAAGAAGCTGCTCCTTCAAATAGGCCTTATAATAGCAAAGGCCGAGTACTTTGGCTAACATGCTATTTTCACCATCATCATTTATTACACCGGCGAGGCAGCTCACCATAATACAAAAACACACAAACATGCAAACATAAAAAATACAAAATAAAACACACAATATGCCTACATTAAAATTAGCAATATAAAATTATACTGAAAACAGTGCAAGTAAAACTCTCCCATAATATGTGTTTAATTTCGCCAGCTAACAGTGTCATCAGATCAACATCATGACTATATTTAGCACACATTGCTACAAATTTGTTGCGATTAAGAACTGACATTGCTCGTAAAACCGCTGGAACGCTGAGTCTGTAGCCACAATAACAGTTTGCTCTGGTCCATTAATAACGACAGTGGCAGTGATGTGATTTACAATAAAACTGATGAGGGCGTGTAGTCTCCCTCCAACAGCATTTGAATATACGACTCGAAAACAATTGTTCCAGGCAACGTCGAGTTGCAAAACTATTTGACAATGACCACGCTTCACAGCCATACATTAATGTACGTATGCAGTATGATCTCACAATATGAAGTGTAAACATTTCATTCGCACTGTTTTCAAAAACCGATAAAATGTTATTAAACTGACTAAATTTTCGAAAAACTTCGGAGAAGTCAATGGTACAGGTATTGTATTTCACGCCTAAGTACTTCACTTTCATCACCCAATGAATCGTCATTGGATGATGAAAGTGAAGTACTTAGGCGTGACATTCTTTGGCACTGTGAACATTCATAGTGATAGAGCAATCATCTGGATATTGCGTTTCTGAGTTTCAGTTAGACCCGTAAGCGACTCACCAGCCGTTTTCTCGCTCGCTCGTAGGTAAATCTCACTCGCTTTACTCGCTCAGCTCGCTCAAGTCGATGCTTACAGTTCTGCAATGTACAACAGGGAGTTACTTTTTTGTCGCACCCTGTATAGGCCTATATTGAGTAGTCCTTTTATAATTTCCTAAATGATTATGATCTTTATTAAATAACATGGAAGTTGATTACATACTTGGCTTCCTTTAAATTGAAGTGTGTGATACCCAAGGTAAAAACGATCGAGGTCTCCTTAAACATCGATCGAGAGTTCGAAACTTCAACTGCTGAAATTTAGCCTACGTTTAATGCTGACAATTTTAGATGCATGTTGTCTTTGTCTATTTCCAGCCATTTCGGCGCAATTCACTCCTTAAATGTTCTCTGCAGCTTAAAACGCAAAACTCACTAATAAACCCCTTATTTTGGGTTTCAAGGTTGTTCAAGGTCGCTGATTTTGGTGTCGATCGAAAAGACTTATGGGACTTTCTATAATCGATTAATAGTAACCTTGGCCCATCTCGCACCGTTTTTGAGATCCTGAAACTATAGTCAAATTTGTGCAGATGACAGTGAAGATATGGTGATTCTAGCTTGCACCGTTTTGATAGAGTCGCAGAATGCGATGAACAGACAGGGAGAGTGACAAACACACACAGTAAGACAGACACCTCGACGACAGCTAACATGCGTGAAGAGTTACATACGGTCGCGCGTGAAAAATCATGTGCCGTTTTAAATTTCGCTCGCTTCGACTCGCTCGTAATGTATTGTCGCTCGCTCACGGGAAAAATCTCGCTCGCTCTCGCTCGTCCAGTTTCTCGCTCGCTACCGCTCGCTCTCGCTCTCGCTTACAGGTCTAGTTTCAGTGTAACCTGTCTATGCAATGTAACTCACAAAACATGTCACCGAACTTTTGCCACATATTGATCGATTTTCAGTATTTTTTTCGCTGGCGCACTTCGCAGAATTTTGCGATTAAAGTGTTATCAAAGAACTTACCACACTATAAATGCATCGTTTTATACTGTATTTAAAGTGTGGTAGTGCGTCGCTATACCTTGTGAAATACGGATGTTGTAAGCTAGCGTATTTTGTGTGCGCTGAGGGACTCTTGATAAAACTGTGGACTCAGTATCGACAAATATCACACTGACGTAGACCAATTTTTACGAGTCGTCTGCCACCATTAGTGATTGACTTAACGTCTTTCCTGCAAGAAGAAGCGTTTGTTCGCTTTATTCTTTGCTGAATGAAATGTCATTCTCCAATTTTTTCAATGTTTAACTGCCGCGAACAGCATTTTATCACCAAGCCAAATGAAACAGAATCAACTAGCAACTGCAAGTATTTTGAGTAGCTAAGTCTGAAATAACAGTTTGCTTTTGTCACTTATCTAGCAAACCAAAATCGTGATGAAAAGCGTACAACACCAGCAGCTTGTGCTGGGCCTAGTTGTTGCACTAAATGACATATTTGTAGCTGGTCTTACTGGCTTAGCATCAGCTCATCTAGCTTATCATATTGCATTTTGTTTTCTTCGCACGCGCTTAGTTTGCCCTTGGTGTTCTTCGGTCTTGAAATTTACGTGTCACAAGATAGTGTAGCAACGCGTTTACAGTGTAGTGAAATCTATAGTGTCATTTTGTCGCAATTTTTTTCTGAATTTTGACAGTAAAAAAATTTTAAACATTGATATATATTTAGCACAAATGTTGACAAAAGTTTCATGGCATGATTTTTTTAAAACTGACTTCGTGTAGTACCATTTCGCTATTGGCAACGGTTTGGTCGCAGTTTGTAACGACAGTTTTGACTGGAAGGATGTTTTGATTCTGAATCTTTGTCTTTTTTCTATGGGATATATGCCTGGGCGTAATACAATGTTACTTGGAACCATGCAAGTATCCCTGTCAAATGGCATTTTATTCCCTCCTATAGCTTTGGCAGGGGTAACGAGTGTGACAGACAATGTCAGGGGTATATAAACGGACGGACAGAACATGCTGCGGTAACATTTTAAATCATCGTGTATGAAATGCAGCATAAACTCACAGTTTTGTTGCATTATTGCATGACTAAAACAAACGTAACCTGGTTGAAATCAATTAGGCCTACTCTTTTTATTGGTAAAACGTATGATGAAACATGATAAGAAGCAACTAAACGCGAAAGTCGATATAAAACAAATGAGTTCGATAATATACCTCGTACGTGGATTAAAAGAGAATTGTAGAAACAAATCAGTTTTGCGTCTACAGTGTGTAATGAATACAGGAAGCCTGATGATGAATAACAGTTGGAGATAATGAAGATGACCGCAAATCGATCGAAGATAATAAATATACAGTACAGAGTGCGTCAAAACTTTACCGTAAGCCTACAAAACAACGTTGAACTCCGAAAGCTTAAAACACTTCACGTAAGCACACAAGATATATTACCATCGTAATTTTTAAAATTTAGAAAAAAATAATTTTTGATAAAAGAAGAGTTTTATATTTTACAACTTACTTAAAATATTTGTACATTTACATGTTTTAGTAAGACAGTAACACTATTATACACGACTTTACAGCACAAAGTCGATTAATAAAGATTCCTAAACTGCAATACGAATAATCCCAAAATGAAATATATTGTTTTTTATTCGCTTCCGTTAAAAAATTTACTAAATAATTTCAGTCATCTTGCAAGCAAACTAACAAATTAACTCTATAGGCCTTTACGATTTTTTAAGTTGGTGATGATCAACAACAGCTTGTTTAGAAATAATTTGAAGTGCTTTCAGTTTTCTGCGAAACGCCGATGTGCTTGTACCATTAAGGTCTATTTCCACTACGGCGTTGCGTTGCGTTGCGTTTGAAGGCGTTTAAACCGCGTTTAAACCGCGCCGCAACGCGCTGCATGGCGCGTTGCTGCGCGTTGCAGCGCGTTGCGGCGCGTTGAAAGAGGCGGAGACATCTTTGGGAAGAATATTAATGAGTTAATATGGCCGACAAATACGAAGATTTGTTGCATTTGAATTTGATGCATTCTAAGCGTCACGGAACTCTTCTGGTTGCAAGATATCGTAAATATTATGAAAAATGCAAAATAATAATAAAAGGCGACTTTGGCATCTT
>Ga0209367_1006411_pt1 | contig 16294 bp, 7 predicted proteins | sample WorMetLIZISLAND2_FD_187412 | JGI IMG/M metagenome (GOLD analysis project Ga0209367, IMG submission 187412) | Marine gutless worms symbiont microbial communities from Max Planck institute for Marine Microbiology, Germany - Olavius geniculatus... ... | reverse complement strand
GACGAAGTGCCTCGTGCGCGGGAACAGACTCTTGTAGACGGCGTACATGTCCAAACATCGTGATACGTCTGTCGCGTATTCTGCTGCAGATAGGTCGCTGTTTGACCTGGTCCATCACCGACGCATTAAAATGTCGCCGCATGTTTTAGATGCTTTTCGAGACCGGAAAATGTCGCGCTGCTAGTGCTATCCGACATTCTCTAGCCAATGACACCCTCTATTCGTGGAGCCCCTTTCGGCCAAACATGCTGACGATGTTTAAATCCGCTTTTGTGTCTGCTGTTGAAAGTTTTGAGAGCGAGAATGATTAGCCTAAATAATAAAAAGTTCGCAGCTCACTTGATGGCTGTCGTCCGTGATGTGATTATTAAACGTGCATTCCGATGTTCAACTCAATTCTATTTATTGCGTGACATTACTGAATGGCAAAAATGTGTTAAGATTGTGGCCAATCAAATGTTCAGACTAATCGCCGCGCATTATATGCGCCCATGCTGAAACCTTTTCCTTCCCTCCCCCACCAGATCTCATTTACCCAAAGTAGCTCCATTCGATCTCAAAACTCTACTCTACCACTGAGTAAATAATGGTCATTTGAAATGATCCAAGAAGCGAGCTAGGTCGACCGTCGGGCCTCACCGAATATTTTATCTGATTGATTTTATAGGCCAGTTGAAAACGTAGTGTAAAAAAGTAAATTTGTCTAAAATTGACGGTGAAATAAACATTTAAACGGGCCAACTAGGCTAATTACACATCGGTGACAATGGTCGATTGCCGGCGACATCGTCGAATCTTTGAGGCGTGCACATGCAAAGCGACAGAAATTAAACTAAGTGAAAAGCACAGGATATTTGACCGGCAGCCGGACAAATATTATATAGGTTATATGACCAGTCAAATTTTGTCACCGGTCAAACGCGCCTGGGCATGACCGGTCAAACATTCGTAGTTATTATGGCCGGATGTCTGACCGGTCATGACCGGTTAAATATCCGGCCGGTAACCCCCTGGAACAGCCTAAGCCGGTACGTACGACCACCGAATGATGGTCATGGGTAAGGCCGTACGTGTCCCGGGACACGGCGGCACCGGAGCGACTGATGATCTTACCCGTAACAAGTACGGACTGACGGATCCGCCAATCGGCCATCTGGCCTCTGAAGCCTAGCGAGTAAGTAGCCTGGCTATCACGGAATTACCAGTCGGCAAGTTTTAAGTCGTATCAACATCGATGACTCTGAAAGACCCTGAACTTTCAAAATAAAAAGTAATTTATTAATTTTTGCGATCTTTGGCTGCAGCGCACACTCCAAGAATGAACTACGATAAAATGGCTGGAGATAAACTGACAGTTTGCGAACAAGAACTGCTATAGGCTTTCGCGCGTCTCGTGAGCATTAGCTCACATTTCTTGTTATTTTATGACTTTCGTATAATAATACACAACACTTCACTAAAAGCAACGTGACATTTTACTGCACCATGGATGCAAACAGTTTAGTTTCGTTTTGGTAAAACTTTGAAAGCAAACAAAAAACCGCAACGATATTTTTGAGTACATGTAATTTAATGAACACTTTGGAGACAGAGTTTTTTGGGGACTGGCGGCAACTATGAGCACATGATTTTTTACGCCTTAGATAAAATAATTTCACAATGCTGCCATTGTAGTGAGTTGTTAACTTGTTAATGCTATGTTGCTCGTTGCAGGTAGCTGTCCAAGTAAGTATATCGTTTTTTTGTGTTTTCTGAGTGCACGTGCTTGTTCTTACATCACTAATATAGTATATGTTTACATTAGGCCTAAATTCATAAACATGTCGCACTTTTAACGATGTTCTGTGCAAAGCTGGTGAAGAATATAGCAAATCTGTGTATAAATTATGTGTGTTATCTGTCACTTCGATCATTAGTTAGGTAAAGTTAAATGTAGCCTATCCATGATTTTACGCGCAACAGCGCGTTTTAGCTATTACAGAAGCGTCTGTCTGTCCGTCGCACTCTGCGACTGTATCACAACGGTGCAAGCCAAAGTCGCGAATTATTTTTTTTACCGTGGACGGCTACAAATGCTGTAGTTTTTTTTGTAAAAACATTTTTGTGTTGCTGGGTGAGCAGATTAATGTTGCCTCCAAAAGTGGTCATTTTACCGTTATCGATTTGTCTGGAGTAAAAACGGTTGGAGATGTGTACATATTTGTTGCTTATCATAAGAAGCACTGATGATGAGCTTTCCGGAGGTAACAACATCGATGACTTTGAACGACCGTGAACAGCAATATAAGTGTTTTAGTGATCGTTTTGCAATTTTAAACTGCAAAGCACATTTATGAATGAATTGCGCCGATATATGGCTGTAGATAGACCAAGACAACTTGCATAATATAATTATGAAATTGCAAGCGTTTTACGTAAATTTTAGCGGTTTAAAATTTTGACCGCATAAGTTCACACTATTGCTCCAATCAGCCACATTAGGTTTTCAGTCACCCCGTGGCCCGCAAGCCACTACCCATTCCCGTCATGCAGAGGGTAGGAGCTGAGGCTGTGTTGACTTGAACACGCAACAAGTACGCCACTTGCTGAAGGTTGCCAGCTAGTTCAGTTTTGAACTTTTGGTGATTGTCAGATAAACTTTTTGCCTAGGCTCAAATAATTTTTTTCACTTCAGACTGTTCAATTTGTTTTAGGTTATATATTTTCTTCTGCACTTTGGGCCAGTGAGTAATGACGACGAGGACGATGAATGCTAAAATTTACAGTCTATGCATGGCTATACTCGTGTGGCGTATCTAGTAGCCTAAAGAACTTACTTATTTACTGACTTTGCATATGTCTGCGTTGCAGAAAAACTACCAAGGCGCTCAAAAAGTGAGTGTTATGTCTTAACCATACTAAGTTATCGTTTCTGTTCAGTTGTGTTATACACTGTGTCTCAAAAAACATCCCCGACATTTTCGACTGTAACTTAAAAACCACTTATCAAGTTTTGATAGTTTTTGGTAGGAATATTTTTGATACAACTTGCCATCAAATGACCATTTAGTTCCCCACCTCACTTATCGTTTGTTTCTGCACTACCTGGAGAAAACACAACGAACGAAATATCACTTTATTATCGAATGCGATAATGATTGCTTAATTAACATAATGCGTAAAAATACATTTTGTTTACATTTTTGGCACTTTGGCCGACATTTCACCCAGTTGTCCATTTTTCAACTGCCTGCAGTAAAATTGCTTAAAGTGTTGGCCCACTATGCGAACACGTGCAAGAAGACGCTTTTTCCATTCATTGACAGCAGCATCGATAATGTTCTGCTCAAGACCAATCCAGGCTGTACCAGTCGCTTCTTGACTTCACAAACATTCCTAAACTTCATTTGGTAGACATACTGCTGCATGACAATCAAATCTTGTAACAGACCGGTTGTTGGGGCCCACAGATTAGGATAGATAAAATTTATTGACGTTTTTTCATTCATTTTAACACGTATTATGCTTGGTCTGATTTCCCCAAGTATTGCAAAAGCAGATGTTGGTGGAAACTAAAAGACTTATTAAATAGCCAGTTGGGTCAGAAATATATGTGCCAAAAATTATTTCAATCTGATAATCTTTCTTTAAGTTACGAGCGATAATGTCGGGGATGTTTTTTTTCAGGTGTTCTGTTTATTTCAACACACATTGTGCTTGATCTGATTTCCCTAGGTAGTACAGAATCATACATTGGGTAAAGTGGGAAACTGAACGGTAATTTGATTGCAAGTTGTGTCAGGAATATTCGTACGAAAAAGCGGCCCGATAGGCTTTATGGCTTAGGAAGAACTGCACGTTTTTATTGCTGTTAACGTTGCATCGTATCTCAATAATTCGCATTTACGAATGCGAAGAACTGTAAAAAAATCGCGAAGTTTTGCAAATTTCAAAACAAGAAACAAATTTTATATCAAAATTATTTATTTTTAATTTTTGAGTATTGTCACATCAATGTACTGCAATTTTATACAAAGTGCAAGCTGAAATTTCACTGATCTTTTGTATCATTATTCGAGAATTAATTTATGTAAGCTATCAGCAGTCAACGTGATGGTTTGGCTTAATTGGTCGCATCAACAAAGTTAATCAACGCCAAGTTCGGTTAATACTTCGATGAGTAACCGTCAGCAGGCGGGTAAACCATCTCGGTATGTAATCGTCCACTTAAGTCAACTCAGCTTGGCCATCCCTCCGTGGGTAGGCGCAATGAGTATTAGCAAAAAGCACACCGCGCGATGCAGTAGCCTAGTCACGGTGGTCTCGCAGTATAAAACTGATGTCTGGTTGGGGGCTACGGAAACGAAGATCTGGTTCGGAAAGGACTTTGCGTTTACTTTACGTATCAGCAGTTAAAATTAGGTCTACTGTTTCAAGTTTACGTGAACTCGTGCGCTTAGGCATCAGTCACTAGCAACAGCCGCAACTCAACGTTGGAAGTCGAACAAAGGCTATGGCCTAGCCAGTTATATAAATTATCATGACAGTCAGGCTGTAAGCAGTATCTAAAATGTGCAAACGATTTTTTAGCAAATTTTTACTCATTTAAAAAGCATAAAATTCACACATTTTGACGAACTTTGAAACCAAAAGTCAGAATTAATTCTCGTACTGTACGTTGGATGTAGATAAGATAAACCTGACGACGCTCGAGATCGTGCTGATCATCCTTGCCGTGTTGCTGTTTGCCTCCCACATCGTCAGCCTTGTTATCTTCCTCTACTGGAACACTGGTCAGAGGCACACAGTGGCGTCGTGACAAGGCTAGCGGGGACAACTCCTGGAAAATTGCTTAGTCTTTTTTTGTCCAAAATGCAAAATTTTGGCTGAAAATGTCAATAGTAGAAACATTTAGCCTTTAATGCAAAACTGCAGTGTAAAGCTGTAGAAAATTTGCAATAATTGTCTAAATTTTGTCGGTACTTCGCAGTATCAGTGGAAAATAGCACCTTCCCGCCCTTCCTGTCTACTTTCTAACTCACGACGCCGCGCTTTAGCACACAGAACGAATTTTAATTTTTTTTACACTTTTAAGTTTTGACACCGAAGTACTGCATTTTTTAGAAATTGGGTACTCTGGAAAGCTCATTAGTAGTGCTTCTAATGATAAGCAGCAAGTCTGTGACTGTATACATGAAGCTGCGCACTTTTCCTATGGACATTGATGACGATTCTGATGACGACTTTATTGACTTTTAGTTTTATCTGACGATTCTGTACCGTTTTTATTGTCAACTTTTATGTACTACTGTTTATATATCCAGCATCTGCTGCCAAACATAATAAACGAATCGATCATCTGCGACCGTTTTTACGCGAAATTAGGCCAGTGATATTAGCAGAAATCGCGCATTTTGAAAGGGGTATTTAAATTTGAGGCCCCCTTACGCAGGACTCTTTGCACGTAAAAATTCTAAACTTGAAGTACAAAAATTAACGTTTAGGCTCAGTGCTAAATATTTCATACGCAAGTTGTCTTGGTCTATCTCCAGTTATTTCGGCGCAATTCACTTTCAAAATGTACGCCGCAGCCTATAATATAAAATCGCAAAAATCACTAAAACCTCCTCATTTAGAGTTCAAGGTCGTTCAAGGTTGTTGATTTTGGGATCAATAGAAAGGGCATATAGGATTTCGTGTTAGTGATCAATAGTAACTTAGACCTTATCGCGCACCGTTTTTAAGATACGGCGACTTATTTGCTGAAAATCGCCAATTTTTCGCACTCCCGCTTATTTAGCGCCTCGATCGGGGTAACCCCTTACGAATTGCGAAAAATCTTTACGGGTCCTAAATCCAAAATTTTTGTAGCATTCACACTGAAAATTTCGTGATTCTTGCTTGCGGCGTTTTGATACAATAGCAGAGTGTGACAGACAGACAGACACACACACAGACGTACGTCTCAACGATGGTTATAACACGCGCGAAGCATAGATCCTGTCGTGCATAAGAACGCCTTACCTGGGAGAGCAGTGCGATGCCGAGGCGACCGATCACAGTGTTCAACTCTGCGCGTGCGAGAAGTGGCGAGTGCTGTTGCTATTGACTATGTCACTAGTCAACTAGTCGTCGACTACTGGATCGACTGGTCTACCTAATGCGTGACGGACCACATTACCTGGAGTCTCAGTTTGCTGTCGGCATGCAAAAAAACAATAACTTGCAATTTCCCATCCCCGACATTTTCGACTGTAACTTAAAAACCAATAAACAGACCATGGAGAATGGCAAAATTCAACCCCTCGCAGTACCGAAACCCCTCAACCGATCGACACAAAATTTGAAACAAGTGATTAAGTCCGAGAAACGACTTCTGTGCAAAATTTCGTGCAAATCCGTCCATTGGCCGGAAGCTTATCGGCAAATGGGTGAAATATAACGAAAATTTTTCTAGTATTATATATGCCTTTTTTACTGACCGATCTACAGGTCAGACCGCCCGGCGGATTTTCACGCATTATGGCTCAAACGACGTGGTCTCACGTAAGGGTGTGCCTTTTTAGAGGTAGAAAGTTTAAAGTTAATATCCAACCCTTCAAAAATCTTCCCAAAGTCGAAAGTTGGGCCAAAAAACGGACAAAAATTTTCGGCCAAAAACGCTCCTGTATAAAATTTTCACCTATAAACGGCCATCGTAGGCCCATAAAAGTTGCATAGTGAACAGACAATATGGCTTCGGGAATTCCAAATATGTGGTCATTTTGGAAATCTATAGGTCACGTGACGCGGAGCATCCGCAGTGAACTTTTGGCCTTTAACTTGGGCAAATTCAACTTTGAGGTTTTATATCTCCGTAACGGTGCAAGTTAGACGCATGGTTACAATGGACCACCAATAGGAAACCACATATGCCGAGTCCAATGGTTACGTGTCCAATGACGTCACGTGACCGGTCACGTGACTCCAAAAGGTCGGAGTCGTGACCCCAAAATTTTTTGAGGCCTCGTATCTCCGTAACCGTGCAAGATAGATGCATGGTCATCATTGACCACTAATAGGAAAGTGTCTACGCTGAGTCTGATGGTCACGTGACCAATGACGTCATATGACATCAAAAGGTCAAAATCGTGACCCCAAAATCTTCAACACGTATTTTGCTTAATCTGATTTTCCTAGGTAGTGCAGAAGCATACATTGGGTGAGGGGGAAACTGAACGGTCATTTGGTGGCAAGTTGTGTTGCGAATATTTCTACCGAAAATTATCAAAATCTGATAATTGTTTTTCAACTTACAGTTTAAAATGTCAGGGATGCTTTTTGGGACACAGTGTAGTAGAAATTCCCCCAGCAGTGTCCAGAGGTAGAGGCCCGCGGTAGGGGTCTGAGGAGTAATTTAGTCCTTCAGAAGTTGAGACACTTTTGCTCTTTTGGTGTTAAAAGCAAAGTTGCATGCACATTTTGGTAATGTTATAATTTTAGTTTGAAATTTGACAGAGTGGCAACGAAATTGGATGCAGTTAAAACATTTAAGAATACTAGCAAACGTCGTGCGAATTAATTAAGTGCAATCTCCGCCGAATAGTAGCAAAACGAGTTTTAATTTTAAATATTTCGATTGCAGAACATTGCAACCCCAACTGTTCTGTGAACAGAATAATCAAAATTAATCTTTTCTTGTGATAAATGTTACGATTTAACGCCCCTTCCACAGCTGCACAGTTCAGTTTTAGAACCATAATTTCATTTAGAACCGCACAATTTGTGTAGAAATGCACACTAAATACTAACAGTAGGCCTATATATACCAGAAATTGTAGGTTATTAACTTACTGTTTTAAAGGATGATATAACACAACCACAATATTGTGTTAATTATTAGCGTAACGATTTAAATGCATTTATTGCGTTTTGCAATGTTTAGCTCATCAGCCTAAAAGAGGCGGAAGAGGAGGCAGAGGTAACTCATTTATAGGCCTAATATAAGTTTACCGGGTGGGCCAAAACAAAGTGGCATCTCTCTTAACTACATGTACGTTACTCTACACACCAAAATAAACTGGAAAACACCACATATTTATGCCGTTTGAACAAATTTAACAATTGCTATTAGCCATCGACAGTTTTATTTGCTCATCTATTTGAAAACATGTTCGTAAATCTTTCAGAACCGCAGTTCTTCGCATGCAGATTGTTAAAGTCCAAATCCATTACACCGACTATGCGACAAAGTCGTCGCGGACAAACCCTCTACTCTACACTCTCAACGGGCCTGATTATGGGTGTTTGTGCCCCTGAATTTCATCAAAATACGATGTTAACCCTAAACGTTGCATTTTTGGACGAACATTTTCTGACATGAAGATAATTTTCAAACAATTTTCCGACAACCCAATATTTAGGGGAAAAAACAAATGCCTCTCCCCCTGCCCCTTTCTTGACGCCACTCTTAATGACTTTTTTTCTTAATAGTTTCAACTGTCGTTGTTATTGCTGTTTGAGTTCTAATCGTTTGTCTAACCTTTAACCAACATTAGTTTGCCATTCACTGTGTGTGATGTGGTTTTAGATGTTGCCGCTATTCTTTTTGTCTTATTGTCTGCTGATTTTCTGCATTCTGGCACAGTTAGCCACCAGAAACGGATTTAAGCATGTTCAGCATGTTCGACCGCAAAAGTCGTAGTTTTTTTTCCAATTATTCATTACTGGACACCGGCTCAGAAAATCATTGAGACTATGAAATCATTCAAAGTCTTACTTATTCAGCACTAATCGTATAAAAACCGTACGTCGGCGAATTTAAACAACGCATCAGCAGCGAGTGGGCGCTCTGAGTCACGCGGTTATTGAACGTGCTGTTGGTGAGTGGCGTCAGCGTCTACGTGCTTGCGTTCGTGCTAAAGGAGAACATTTTGAGCATGTAGTAATAAGCTAACTAGAAAGCAGTCATAGCCCGCAGGTACCTCCGCCAAGGCAATGTTATTCGCCAGGTGGCGTCACCATATTCACTTTGCCAGCGGTTCCCATATGCCCCCTTTAACGCAATGGTAACGAAAATTTCAAAGTGACCAGAATCCAGGATTCTTGCCTGATCACGCCCAAAATTGAATCACTTGTAGTTTGTGCCATTCCCGACATATCCTCAAAATTTCAGAAAGATCCGTCCATAACTTTTCGAGTTATCTTGCTGACTCACAGACAAACAAACAAACAAAAACCGGCAAAAACATTACCTCCTTGGCGGAGGTAAAGATGATGTGATGCATACGTGTGAGTTTCAGAGGCAGTAATTGCCAGTCGTGTTTTCGCTATTCAGTTAATCATTTCTGAGCCGAAGCACGCCCTACGTCCTTGTATGAATTCACTGTCGTAAGCGGCCAAACTGCGACTTCGGCATTTCACAAAGTAGTGTGGCAACAGTAGGTGACGTAGACAAAACTGCAGCCGTTTACGTCAAATTCTTTCACTTTATACTGCATGCCGATATTTATTGAAATCGGCCGTTGTTATACTGAGTTATTTAAAACATAAAATAGTACGTTATTGAAATACGGTATAGGCGCTATAATATTGTGTTGTCGTGTGTCGGTGGCGTATAGGCGCTGGTGAGATGACACTGCATCACGCGACCAAAACTCGTCGACTGTCGAATACCAACGCACCCGCGATGATGTAGCATCCGCAACATAGCATACAACACACCGATGAACACATGGTAAGCCTAACTACAGTGTGCGGTAATAGAAAAAGACCCATTAAACAAATACTTAGGCCTAGCATTATTTTTCGCATAGTTCAATAGGACACAATTTGCCGTGCGAAAGTTACTGATGCACATTTTATCATCCAAACTGTCTCTGTTTCGAATTAGCACAGCTTTGAATATAAAGACGAGTTTTTCAACTACGCAGACAAATCAATTAGACTACAGGCGTATGTTGAGCATTTGTCACGTCTGAAATGCAGAAGAAAATACATTAGTTTTTTTCACAATAATTAGGCTAATCGCTAAGTTTTTTATAAACTGTTTTGCAGTGCAAGTCTATCTGTCCGACTTTTGCTTTGACGAAAGCATGCACGCGGACTCTTTCCGCGTCTTATTTTCTGATCGTTTCGTGCGGCAACTCGTCCCGCCATGATCAATAATTTGCAGAGCACACACTTATTTACAAAATAGAATTAGTTACATATAAATCTAGGACCTGCTGTAGTGCCGTTATTATACTAGCAATCGTTTATTTTTTGCAATTTTGATTTAGTCTCCGGTTTATCCATAGGTTTAGATGTGACAGAATGATGAGCTCAGTGTGCACTTAAGAATAGTACATTAAAGACGAAAAGTCATACCATTTGCGTGAACTTTTGCAGTATTGGACAAACGTTGTTTATCTGTGGCATATTTCCTCATTGCTTAGCCTATCATTTTGTTTTAAAAAGTTGCATGTTTTGCAAATATATTAATTTTTTTTGTAACGGCCAGGGACGGGTCATTTTATTACAACACACTCTTGGTCTAAAGGCGCGCATGCACACAGAGCTAACGAAATTTACTGAACCAAACTCGCTTTTTATGGACCAACACATTGCGAAGTAAACTGTAATGAAACAATATCGTCTTGCTCAAGGCTAAGTACTCCCTGCGTGTAGCCGCAGTGGCTTTCGCGGGCAGTAATAAACTGCGTCATTTAGCAAATGACATTTCATAAATCCAGGCTGACTGGTACGGTGGTACCGGCCCGCTGTTCCGAAGGTCTCCTATTCCGAAAGTCCATTGTGCAGATACGAGCTACAATGCTAGGGTTAGATTTAGGTTTAGGGTTAGGGTTAAGGTTAGGGCTGGGGTTAAGGTTAGTGGGAATAATGAACTTTCGGAATAGCGGACCCAAATCGGTACGGCAACGTGTTCATGCCATCTACAGCTGTATTTAGAGGTTATGGTTTAGGTTTGGGCCCCCTAGCCATCAGGATTTGGTGCGCGGAACATAAAAAACTAATAAAAAAATAGGTTAAGGGACATACACGAAACATTATGAAATGAACCTAAAACAGCGAATATTCTAAACAGTGAATAGCCTATAAAAAGTAATAATAATAATAATAATAATAATAATAATAATAACGAAATAAGCAGCTAATCACATACAGCAAAATGTCGGAAATTGTGCACGGAGTGGCCTGTAAAATTAAAACAGTTGGAAGTCAACAGCTTGAAAAGCGGCATCACGTTTACGGTGCCCTATAGCTGGAGACACCTCCAGTAGATCGTCTATAAACGCATTTTGAGGTAAAAGAGCTCACATCACAGCACGTTCTGTGTTTTGATATTGTAGCAACGAAGCGACGAAGCGAAGTGGCTGGACATGGACTCAGCAACGCATCAAAATCCCAGAATATCAATACCGCATTTTTGTTACATAAGCCAGCTGACACACTCAGTAATCCATCTAAACTGTATGTTATCGAATCAACCGAGAACCTTTTCCAGCTAATAGCAGTCTATAATAGCGCTTTCATTCTATACCTTGTCGTTTCTTCTTGTGCATCGGTTTAGCGTCTCATTAAGGGAAGCTGACTAAGCTGCTTCAATACTAAAACGTGAAAAAAATTTCCACGCTTCCGGTTGCCATCCATCCCTAAAAACCCGTCCTTATACCTCAACGCAAAATATCTGAACGCTATTGATCCAAATCACGGCAGGTGACGTTCACAAATACGCCATAGTCACCGCCTCAGCAACAACGCAGTGACATAGTATTGCCCTCTATGGAGGCACTATTGACATTAGTGCCCTCCCAGAGGGCACTATTTGATTGGCATTGTCATCACGCCGACGCCAGTCAAGCCTCATTAACATTCGAAACATATATGAGCACGCCGATGCCGAATTCATGTATTGTGGCTAAACGGTACGTTGTATAGTGTTCTATGAGCATATATTGTAGCTAAACGGTACGTCATACGTTATCAGCAAACAACAATGTTTATTTTATTCGAAAAAAAAACAATGCCACAAATTTTGCGTAGAAGCGTTGAGGTATAACAAAACAAATAGAGACTGGCGTCTCGATCATTAATGAAAATTTTTCCCCTCAGTTCGTAACATGTTGTCCTCGATCTTCGATCTCGGGCAGCATATTACGAACTTCGGGTCAAAAATTTTTAATAATGACCTCGACGCCAGTCACTATTTGTATATTGGACTCCCAAGAATATGCAGGTTTTTTGTTCGCTTTGAAAGCGCTACTGAAACGAAACTGTTTTCACCAGTCCAGGTGCAGTATTTTTTTTGCTTTAATTCTCATGCAGGGGAAATTATTCAGTGAGACTGTTTGTTAAAAATAGCGCTGTAACTGTACCTTCTGCATAGCCGAAATGCTACATCAGACTGTTAAAGCTGTATTCACAGCGACAGAAATAAGATGAACCGAACTGAACTAAAACCAATCATTGATCATGCAGATTATTTCTTTGCATTGCTGTCGTTTAAACACACCTTTAGACTTATAATTAGAGCAAAAAACTTTCACAGTTTACAAAGCTATGTAAGGGCATGTTGAATTCCAGACTGGCCCTTACAAGACTAGCCATTCTAAATAGGCCTAGGCTACGGTATTCAGAACAAAATTTCGTTCTAGATACTTTTGCTTAATTGACACAGGATAGGTGCCAAGCTAAGCTAAGCTAAGCTGAGTAGAGCCGCTTGTATGAATGCAAGGGCCTATATCCGTTCAGTAAGTTTTTACTGGTGTCGGCACGGACTGGCGTTCTAAATTGTTTCAGCTTGCGACTTCGGACTTTTTTTATTTCAAGTATTTAGGATGGCTAGTCTTGTAAGAGCCAGTCTGGAATTCAACACGCGATAATATCGCCTCAAAACCATTTTGCCGTTTTCGAGTGTTGACTCATATCGCCCTTACATAGCTTTGTAAACGGGTAGTTTTTTGCTCTAACTTTTGCTGTTTTTAGTTGATTTTTGTCAAAATTTTTGGTGTTTGATTTTATGACAATGAATTTATTCACTGTTTTCTTTCAATTTACGGTCATTAGCTAACAAACCTATTACGACACTCGATTAGTTTGTCTGCTTTTAGTGTTTTTAGCCATAAATCCAGCCATTTGTTTTGTCTGTAACGATAGTTTTTGAAAGTAAGTTTCGTTAAAATTGTTCTTAGCGTTTGGACAAACTATGAGATGCTTCCGCTTGCATGCTTTTGGATTTATTATGTATTTTGTGCTTGCGTTGTTGAAAGTTGCGCTTGTCAACTGTACATTAAACGAATATATGATGACGATACATCCGAACGGATAATGGAAGTTGGTGCAAGGAAAAATTTATGTGCGATGTAACAATGTCGGAGACATTTTAATATATGCTGTGCTGCAGCCAATTTTGTCCTTGAATATCAACAGTCGGTTGCCATGGCCGAGTTATAGTCAATTATGTCCCAAAATTCGTTGCAATGGCAACAGAGGTCGTCAGGGGAGAAATTTAAATGACACCATCGGATAGCCCGGGCCCGAAATTAGGGGGGTAGGTGAAAACAGCGCGCAATTATCTTTTACGGGGACCGAGTTATACTGCTTTGAACTCTCCATAAGCCGTAATGCAAAATTTTAAAAATTGGAGCGTAAAAAGGGGGAAATTTTAAAAAAAGTTTTAATCGAAAACATATAAGAAATGTGTCCGGTGTCAGGACGCTTCGTTTGAGCCATTAGCGGCGTCGGTCGGTCCACCGGGCTGGCCTGTAACCGCGCGCAAGGAAAGAAACAAGCAATTTGAACAAAGCTCATAAGACGCGCGACAGCCTTAGCAGTTCATATTCGCAGGCTGTCTTGATCTATATCCATTTCGACACAATTCACTCTTGAAATCTATGCCGCCGCCTCAAATTGCCAAAAAACACTAAAGCCGGTATTTTAGAAATTCAATGACATTCAAGGTCATCGATGTTCACACAAATAAAAAGCTTGTCACTATTGCTTGTTATGATAAACAGCAAGTCTCTGCCTATCTGCAACCGTTTTCAAGCTACACGAGCCAATAGCGGTAAAATAACCACTTTCGCGGGGGAAGTAGCCGTCTTTGACGCCCGCCTACACCGGCCTCCTTGAACCTAGGGGATCGGGACGAACACTGCTAAATCTACGTTTAATGCTGAAAATTTTATATGCAGGTTGTCTTCGTCTATCTCCCAACCATTTTGTCGCAGTTTACTGTTAAAATGTGCGCTGCAGCCAAAAATTGCGAAAAAATTCACCAAAACCCCCTTTTTCGGGGGAGGGGGGTTCAAGGTCGTTCAAGGTCATCGACGTTGACAAATCTAAAAAGCTCATCACTAGTGCTTGTTATGATATGCAGCATGTCTGTGCTTATCTGCAACCATTTTCACGCTACGCAAGATAATTGAGGTAAAAGAACCACTTTTTAGGGGGGTAGCTGTCTTTGACGCCCGTCTGCGCCGGCCTCTTTCAACCTAGGGGTCGGGACTTGGACTGCGAAAATCTACGTTTAGTGCTGAAAATTTCATACGCAGGTTGTCTTGGTCTATCTCCAGCCATTTCGTCGCAATTCAGTGTTGAAATGTGCGCTGCATCCAAAAATTGCAAAAAATTCACTAAAAACCCATTTTTGGGAGTTCAAGGTCATCGATGTTGATAAATCTAAATAGCCCGTCACCAGTGCTTGTTATGACACGCAGCATATCTGTGCCTATCTGCAACCGTTTTCACGCTACACGAGATAATTGCGGTAAAATAACCACTTTTAGGGGAAACGGGTAGCTGTCTTTGACGCCCGCCTACGCCGGCCTCCTTCAACCTAGGGGTCGGGACTTGGACTGCTAAAATCTACGTTTAGTGCTAAAAACTTATACGCAGGTTGTCTTGGTCTATCTCCAGCCATTTCGTCGCAATTCAGTGTTGAAATATGCGCTGCATCCAAAAATTTCGAAAAATTCACTAAAAACCCCTTTTGGGGAGTTCAAGGTCATCAATGTTAATAAATCTAAAAAGCCTTTCACCAGTGCTTGTTATGATAAGCAGCATGTCTGTACCTATCTGCAACCGTTTTCACACTATACTAACCAATAACTGCAAAATAACGTCTTTTATGGGGGTACCCCCTCTTTGACGCCCTCGTTCGTGGGGAACCCCCACACCCACGGACGCGAAATTTTGTCACGATAAACTAGAGTCCTTGCGGCAGCCGACGGTGAAGATTTCGTGATACTAGCTTGCACCGTTACTGTTTCTCTATCTAACCACCAGCGGTGTCATTGGCTGTCAATGCCTGCAGTGTATTAAACTCTGCATACTTTTCTTGAATAAATAACCTCTGCAGTACGTTAACTCAAGAAAAACACACAATCATACAATATTGCAGCAAAAACACGTGAAATGGCATCAACCTAGCATTTCGATCTTACCATACTTTTAAGTTCAGACCACTTTTTCACCGTAAAAGGGTTAAACGTTAAAATGTGCCTTCACAAGAAACCAACTGCAGAGCCACAGAGCATCACCTGCCATATGAGATTGTACAGTATTACCTGCCACCCAACACAAATGAATGCACCTTAACCCCAGCCAAGCAGGCCAGTAATCACTGGTGCTCGATTTACCTAACCCAGAAGGCTAGAAGTCCGAGTATGCCAGGTTTCGCCTTGACAATCGAAGAAACAAGAAACACATATCATCTCATTACATACTCTTAGTATACATATATAAAGAAAATGGCCATCACTCATTTGATCACACTAGCAACAACTACCACCCAATGCATGTAAATTAGCGTTCCACATTTCATGAAATAGAACAATTAAAATGTATACATTTGACAAAAAAGCGTTGCTTGCTAAAATGAATACAAGATACAACATTAAGCTGAGATATGACTTGCCATACACAACAATACAGTGAACAGCTTTTAGCTCTGAACTTCTGATAATCATATCTCCAGATAATCATGACTAAATACTAGAGCTGTCACAGTTGACGCATTAATTAACGCGTTAATGTGTTAATAAATTAACGCGCGTTAAAAAAATTAATGCACATGCGTAAATTTATTTCATTCAGTTACTAAATTCTGTGCAGCAAAAGTTCGAATATTTCATTAAACTGCGGTTATATGACAATCAAATGAAATCAAGTAACTAAACTATTTTCATTTCATCACTACTGTAAATAAACAATTACTTATTTATTTCATTGACAGGCTAATAGTTGATATTGATAGTTACTTTATTAAAGTTTATTACATTTTTAAATCTTTATTTATTCACCAATCACAAATGAACAGACAGACATACAAACA
>Ga0209367_1006410_pt1 | contig 16296 bp, 9 predicted proteins | sample WorMetLIZISLAND2_FD_187412 | JGI IMG/M metagenome (GOLD analysis project Ga0209367, IMG submission 187412) | Marine gutless worms symbiont microbial communities from Max Planck institute for Marine Microbiology, Germany - Olavius geniculatus... ... | reverse complement strand
TTAGTGACCTTTTGTGTCCATCCTATCCTTAGAATCTTCCGGTAGCATTTTCTCTCAAAGGACAGGATTCGGCTTTCGCAGCGTTTTGTAACTGTCCATGTTTCACAACCGTACAGCATTGTACTGCTAGTGCTGTACGCATGTATATTTGTAGAAAAATGAGGACAGTGCTTCACTGTTTAAACTGGTGATCGCTATTGGTACTGGATATTGGGTAGCTCGCTTGCTTGTATCTTTCTAGCCATACTTGTGATGGTGTGAATTGGTGTGCTGTTTATTAGGAGATCCTTACGAAACATGTGCTATCTGTTTGGAAGAATATGTTGATTCAGACAAACTACGATTGTTGCCTTGTGGCCATGGTAAATATCCCTTGACATTACTTGTTGTCATAATAATTATTACTGAGAAAATAATAAATAATCATTTATTTCTGTGCTCAGTGATAGTTTAGTTGATATTTTTGCACTGTCATTGTTGTTATGTTTTCTACTGGCGATTTTTAACTGGTTTTTTTTCTATTTTCTTGTAAAGAAGATCTTCCAAGCAGTAATTGCAATGAGGTGATAATAGCGGTTTCAGATTTGATGATGTAATACTTACTGTAACTTACATTGTACTGATGCATTTCATTGGATGACATGAATAGCATCTGGGCTAGTTGGAAGATTGATGAAAATGTTCAGTGGTTTTGTCGACTAATGTTACTGATTCAGTAAACCCCAGCATTTGAAAAATTCGGCAACTTTACCGGAAAATGCTATTTTGGTCCTAAAAAGTCCTGTTAAGTATCAGGAGACAGTGTTAACGGGTCATCCGTAAATGATGTCATGCAATTTCAGGGAAAAAATAACCTTCCCTCCTCCTTTGTCACGTTTTGTCACGCTGGTCTGCCCTCCCCCCTAAAATATGATATCACAAACTTCGACCTCTCCTCTTTTTGCAGTCTGCAGATTGTAGCCTGCAGATCTATATGAGTTTCAAACACAGTGCAAATTTTTTGTATGGTGTAACACATTGGTGGGGCATGGCTGTCTGTGCCGGGGGCCGTGGGTGTGGACGCTGGCTACAGTAGACCTACATCATTCTACGTCGCTTGCACCATGCGTGCTGTACCGCGGAGTCCTGTATAGTGTATTAGCTACTAGCGTTATCGTCCATGACTCCCTGGCCAGGCTTTGCTTCAGATGTGACACACGTGACGTCGCTCAGCCTTTAACCACCCCTTCCCCCTACGTCACACATTGTCACAATATCGCAAAAACCCTTCACCCTCGGTGCGTGACGTCGTTTATGGACGATCCCTAAAGAGTTTGTGTGAACAGTGGACTAAGTTGGTCAGCTGTGTCATGTTGTATGTGAAGCATTCCACTGCAAATGCATTGATCCGTGGCTGACGGAGAAGCGTAACACGTGTCCACTGTGTAAAGATGTTGTCGGTCGTCGTCACGGCAATGCCACTGCAGCAGCCAGCGAAACACAACCATTGCTGCAAGCGCAGGATGAGGCTGAACATGCCGGATATACAAACGCCGGTAAAGTGTGGGCCTTGATCACCTTACCTTACCTTCTGAGTGGGTAGCCTGTTACACCTGCCCATCGCGGAGGCGGTGAGGCCGTATCAGTTTGGCTCAATGTGCATACTTTTAAGTTATGGTAACCAAAGGTCACATAAGCGGCTGTGAAGCCAAAATCAGCATCAAAGCTGAAGATTAACTAGTACATGAGGTGTATGCCTATCGATCTTCTTCATCGACTGAACTTCTCAAACAACTCCACTGGCTACCTATTGAATGGCGAATAAGATTTAAACTCGACAGCTCAACTTATAAGGCACTGCACACTGGCCATCCACCTTACCTTACTGATCTTCTGCAATATCATAAATCCTCAGTGTCCACGCGCTCTTCTGCCAGTCAGTTACTTGCAATTCCACGGCATAACTTATCCTTTGGTTCCCGTTCCTTTCGTGTCTCTGCTCCAAGAATTTGGAACTCCTTAACTCCTCATATTCGTCAATGTCAAACCTTGGCTACATTCAGATGTCACTTAAAGACCCACTACTTTCTGAGACTTTGGCGCTTTATAAATCATTTACTTACTTACTTACTTATGATAAGTGTTCATATAAAATTAGTGTGCTTTTGGTTTGCTCCTCTTTTTAGGATTTTAGAAATCTTTCAGGTCTTTGGAGCTTTAGACCCCACCGCCGTGACACGGTGGCACACCACGGTCGGTTAGGCTTTATTATGTATAAAACTAATTTTACGTTTATGCTAAAATATGTGCAGGAACATTTTAAAATATGTATTGCACGCGTCTTGAAGATAGGAGGTCGTTGCCTGTGAAACATTTGGTTACAGGTTATTTGATTTATCTGTTCCTCGAAATTGCCAGATAATTTTGAATTTACGGTCATTGCCACCTATGAATCATCTGTTCAGGTGCGTTTTGGGATGAAAATGTTCAACAGATCGCTGCTCTCAACTGTCACATCATGTGTAAATTTGCCATAGGGCCCCTGCTGTGCGCATGCAGTGGAGATATTATTCGTGTGTATTATGGTATGATGTGGTGTATGATAGTGGTGTGTGGAAAAGCCAAAAGTCGATTTGGTTTTGGTTTTAAAAAAAAATGAACTGAACCTTCCAGAATTTTCAACTAAGTTTAGTCAATTTTCCATATTATTTACAAAAACTCCTCAATTGGCTGCCCGTGAGAGTTGCAGTCAACAACAAATGAAGTGCAAACATATACATCCAAGTTGAAAGCCAGTATATTAAATTTTGTGTGGATTTAATAATTATGCATAGATCATTAACTTTCTAGAGGGTAGATGACTAGTTGACTGTTGTTACCCGGTAATGTGGTTTTTGAGAGAAAGTAAAAAACAACATATCGTTGCCAGTTCCAATTATGGTTTTTTAATGAAACCGAGCCCACAACAATTTTAAACCGAAAATCATGATTGTTTCAGAAACTGAACCGAGACCAAATGGGATTTTATAAAAACCATTGCAGACACCGCTGTGTGATGATGTTGCCTGCAGGCGTTGAGACGACCACGGTCGACGTTCATGCAGTGCCGGTGGTGCACGCCACTCATCACAGCTACGGTGCCGTCGACAATCACTCATCACCACCAGCAGTGGTCATCAGCGAGGTCGTTCTGGCTGACTCGGACGTGGAATGCAATGACACTGAACACAGTGTGACTGCAGTGGATGATCGCCCTCATGTCAGCAACGCGTCCGTTCAGCACAGCAGCAACGCGGTGCTTGTCTCAGTTGATCTGCCTCCTCCGGATCAGTCCACGATCTGACGCTGCCAGCTGATGCTTGTTCGAGTGCGATTTCAATCGGTTCATCTTTTTCTACGTCAAGTTGTTAATGACTGACTGCCAGGCTCGTCGAGAGCCACAGTGGGCTCGGGGAAACATTTTTGCGGGGCCCCTCAAACATTTTCGCGGGGCGCTCTGGGGAGGAAGTTTTAGAATTTTTCCAAAATGATACATTCTAGTGTATTTTTGTTTTTTTTTGTATTTCTGAGTGACTTTGGGGCCCCCAAACATCACGGGGTCCAGGGGAGCTTACCCCCTTTACCCCATCTTCTTGACGGGCCTGCTGACTGCACGTCTTGATGTGATGAGAAAGTTCCCAGCTCGTTAGTTGCAGAATTTTCTACCAGCTTGGATGCTGTCTGGTGTGTTGTGACGGTAACGATCTGTGTGATACTTGTGCCATTTGTATGTGTATGTGGGCCTATTTATTAACTTTTTCAGCATTGAGTGAGTTCGTCTTTTTTCATCACCAGGCTGAGGCTGACTTTGTCGTATAATTTCAAATTCTGTTCAGTGGATAGCACTTTTTTGTTAACCTTTTCCTTCAGTTTGTGTTGACAGTTGCCCTGAAAGAACAGTTTATATGTTGCAAAATATATAAATCCTGCTATCTCTCGGAAAAGTGCAAAGTATTATTTTTTTCCATTATTATTAGTGGTGGTTGTTCGTGAAAAAAAGATGTGGCCACTGCAAGTTGGTCACTGCATTGACAGTGCTGAAAATGCCTGCGATTATCTTTGGCCATCAGAGATGAGTGGATTTTTGAAATTACAGTGTCAGCAATAGTATAGTATAGTTCAGTATTTTTTTACAAAATTTTTAGTTACGCCAGCTTTTTCAAATATACTTTCCATATTGTTGATGCACTTTCTGCCACTGTGTCCGGTAAAAAAACTGACCTCCTCTACATTTTGCAATAAAAATGTCAAATCTGAACGAATTTGATTACGCACACCCCTATTGTAATTTGCCCAGATATTTGACGTGTTTTATTTGTGTTAATTACATTACTTCTGATTACTACATATTGTCACAGATATTTGCCATCATAGTAATCAGCTTTAAAATAATCAAAGTTTTTTTGTCAGCAACTGATGTCACACAAAATGCACTAAAGAAGTAATGAGCTAGTCAGTTAGTACTTGGGTATGCGTACTCTGTATGTAATAATGGAATACCTGAAAGAAAGAAGCTATTATTTTCACAATGAAGTTGATGTAGTGTGTTATGTAATTATTTTCATTAAAATGCTTTCATTTAGTTTTTGTTTTCATCAGCAAGATGTTGCAGTATGATAGTTGGTCAGTGTTGACGTGGTTGTCCATTTGTCACGTAGCTGTCACACCTTGCAGAGTTCCTACAGGTGAGAGAAAATTGGAAAAAGTCAGGGAATCTGTGTGGTCAGTAAAGGTCTGGGAAAAATATTATTTTTCAAAAGTCAGGGAAAATGATCTGGGATCATGCTGACTGCAGATATCTGGGATTTTTTTGCATCTCCAAATATTGAAAAGCAGGCAAATTTGCATCTTCGATTGAACGTCCAAAAGCTTCACCCCCAGGCCCCTGACCCTGCAGGGCTTATGTCATTTGCATATTGCTCCATTAATACTGTTTCATTACCTTATGATAGAGTGTACTATTTCTGACGTTCATGCAATTGGATTATTGTTTCGATAAGTTCAGGGAAATTGTCATTCCGTGACTGTAAAAGTCGGGGAATTTTGCTTCAGAAGACCTGTGGGAACCCTGGGTCATTCTTAACGCGATTGTCCATTTGCCACTTAGCTGTCACAAATTAGGCATCACGTATTTTACAGCTAAGCCTTTCATTGTGCATGCGGTTTAATTTTGACAGATGGTGCGAATATATTTCGTGCGTCAACTGCGTCTATGGATGCTGCTTTCAGATTGTAGTTAAACTGTTGCTTGCTTTTGATTTAAGACCCATGGTTTTTTTCAGGGCATGGAATTGCGCTGCATGTCACAGAATTTTAGACAGTGCAAAAGAATTTGGTGGCATTCTGTAAAGTTTGCTTTATTTGGATGATCGTGTCAGACTTAAAACGCTGAAAGTAGGGCTTAATTCTAAACCAGACTGTCCTCAGTGACTTGTAGCACTTTGAGGCAAACAGACTAAAAGCTTAGCTTCGACACAGTTATTGTCATAGGCACTTAAAACATGATTTACTGGATTAGTTGACTGTGCTGTACTGATCATTTATCAGTTTAAGTTAAATCGGTTTTCGTTTACGTCTGACCGTAATTTATATGAGACCATGAAAATACATATTTTTGCTGCTTGCAGTAGTTGTGAGCTTTAATAATGGGTGGATACAGTATACTGGATATGCAATGTTGAGTTTCATGGTATAGTTTGTGTTATCTGAAAATGGAATATTTTTACCGCCGTTATACTGTTATTGTTTTTGACATTTTGTGGCGTTATTGCCAATGAATTGACAAGAAATATGATGCAGATGTAAAAAGGCTGATGTGCTTGTGATCTAATGCTTTGAGTTGGGCGACATGAAAGGCATCTGGCTTTAAGTCCGTTTTAGTCGACCGTACTTAAGTAACGGTCGAGCTTATGGTATGGTTGTCGTCATCTGTTCGTCCGTTGTCTGTCACGGATGTATTGTGGCTAAACGGTGCGGGATAGGGCCTAGATTGCTATTGATCACTAATAGGAAGTCGCATATTGGCTTTCAAATAACATGCAAATCATTGACCTTGGATGACCTTGAAGGGTCATAGCACACTATTGTATGCCCATTGTGCGGTATTGTGGCTAAACGGTAAGTCGTACGGGGTCGATGATGGTACCGTCGGATATGGCGCTGGCGACTTATTATAGGCTCTCAGTAGTAACCATGTCTCCATCTGCAGCGGTTTGGCCGCAATTTCTAATGGAAAGTTTCAAGCTATAAGTGTGGCGGTATCTCGGAAACGGTGAGAGATAGGGTAAAGGTTACTATCAATCACTAAAAGGAACTGGCATACTCACTTTCAGATTAGATGAAAATCATCGACCTTGGATGACCTTGAAGGTCTCTCACAACCAGTACTATCAGCTATCCTAACAACAGCTGGGCTTTTGGTTATTGGTTCCCAAAAGTGAACTTTTTGGAGAATCATCAGGCTATAGGCTAAGTACCGTCAACTTTCTGTACTCACTACCGTCGGATTTAGAGTGCGGAGTTCCACAACGTTTAGTCCTTGGGCCGGTTGATTTTATTATCCTACATCGAAGACCTGGTTTCAGTGATTGACGAAGCGCCGTCCGTCTTAGCGCACTTCTTCGCCGATGACGTTCAGCTGTCGGGGTCTTCAAACCCTGACAATGCTACCGCTGTCTGTCGTGTGCTCGAGTATTGTGTCGACGATGTTCAGGTCTGGTGTTCTAGTCGTCGTCTTCAGTTAAACCCAGGCAAGTCTGAACCGATGCTTTTTGGGTCTCAAGTCAATCTGGAGTGTCTGGCGTCAACTGATGTCTCTGTTCGTGTTGGTCAAACTGTCATCCAGCCAAGTGATCGGGTTCGTGATTTTTACGTCATTCTTGACAGTTCGTTGTCCATGCGTCAACACATCGCCAAGGTCGCGTCGACTTGTTTCTTTCATCTTCGGCGACTCCGTAAGATTGGCAAGGTACTTGACCGAGAAAGTCGCAATCGTCTAGCGTGCGCTTTCATCTTAACACGCATTGACTACTGCAACGCCGTGTTTGCTGAACTGCCAGACTCCACACTTGCGCCGTTGCAACGCGTTCTTCATGCCGCTGCTCGTTTCGTTGACGATCTTCGATCACGCGACCCCGTCACAGATACATTGATGTCATTTACACTGGCTGCCAATGCGAGAACTTACCACGTGTAAACTGTGCAGCGTGATGCATGGAATTGGTCACGAAACTGACATGGTCGTGCCAGTATAGCAGATCTCGCTGGAAGATGTCATCTGCGTTCAGCGGAAGACGGACTTTCCCCTATCACGGACGCCTTCGGTTCGAAAGCGTTCTCCGCCACTGGGCCACAAGCCTGGAATCAATTACCTGCTGACATTCGCAACACTGCCACATACTCGACTTATTAATCATAATGTAAAAACGTTTCTATTTAGTGCTCCTACGGAGTTAAGATTTTATCATACAGTTTTTTCAGGGTTTTATCTTTCCCCCTTTGCTATAGCATAGCATGGGACAGATTATAAAATCACTTATGTCATTCTGTCAGTCTGTGAACACTCCTACGGCCGCAATTTTGATTCGATTTTGATGAAATTTTGCACAGTGATGTGGGGCCCGCAAAGTAAGATCGAGTTTGTTTGGGATAAAAATCTGATAACTCTTACCTTTATTTTACCCCCAATTTTTTTTATTTGCATTACGGCCTATGGGGACTTCAAAGCGGCATAACTCGGTCCCCGTAAAAGATAATTACGCTCTGTTTGCACCTATCTTCTTATTTTTGGGCCCGGGCTATCCGATGGTGTTATTTAAATTTCTCCTCTGCCGACCCTTGTTGCCATGGCAACGAATTTTGGGACAAAATTGACTACAACTCGGCCCCAATAAAGGATAGTTGCGCTCTGTTTGCACCTACCCCCTTATACGCAACTGCTAGGCTATATATCGTGGCAATGGGACAGTAACCTCGTTCCACAGAACGTGTTTCTAGTATTGTTGTATTTTTAGGCCTAATGTTCTTAGTTGTTAAGCGCTGCCGTTCAGGACTGTATATAGGAGGCGCTAGACATTTTTTGATCGAAAAAAACTATTTGTACCTTACAATTTGGAAAAGTTTCAGGGGAGCAGTTGCAGCATTTGCTGTATAGGCCTAATGGCTACGGCATTGCACATTGTGAGGGCTTGTTATAGGTTACTGAACTTGTGGAATCAAACGGCCTCTGATGTTGAAACATCTGTACTCTGTAGCCTCTTAAGACCAAACAAATCAGCATCTGGTTGACCGGTTGTAGATAGGCCTGTAGGCAGAGTGTTACGTAACGTTGCCGATAAATCTGCGCGTTTGTTTTTAACGGTTCCGCCGGTTGATTTGGTATTAAGCAGTCGTCATAAAAACGTGCGCGAATGCATCAAGAGTACGATGCGATCAGTTTGCGATCTGAGATCACGTGCTTGTTCTGTGACATCAGTAGGCCTAAGTCCCTCTAAGTTTACGGTATCGCTGCGCGTCGACACAGCTAGGGCCTTTGCAGAATTTGCCGCCAGAATACGTCTCTTTTTCCTCTTCTTTTCGCCGAAATCACTACTCAGTGGATTTGGATTGTCTGCTTCGTATAATAATACATTACGGTAGTCTGCTGAGCGTAAGTCTTAAATTACTTGTCAGACAGACGTCGTTATTACCGGTGATAAGTTTGCAAAAAAGCAGAGGCCTAGTCGTGTAGTTCGTGGTGGTGAGATATTATAATATCTTTGGCCTCGATGTTGTTGTGCTAGATTGAAACCAGACTGATTTTTCTGTCTGTAAACCGCTAGACGTGTTCTAGCTATACGTCTTTCGTTGCGCACCGTCGGCAGTTCGGGTATAAGCAATGACGTCGTCGGTGTAAAAATTCTCTATAACTTAACATGGATTCTTCGGCGAGTCGTGCGCTGTTTCTGTTTCTAACGATGCTGGTCGTGCTCATGACGTCGTCGGTCGACGTTCAGGGACAGCGGCGGGTGGAACCAGTGGGTGAAGTTCGTCGGGGTTCCGCCACCGATCGTCGTCATCGACCTAGCCCGCAGCGCAAGACGCCCGAAGACGCGATCCGGCGACAAATCGAACGAGTAAAGCAGAAGATACTGAGTCAGTTGGGTTACAGCGTCCGCACTGCGCCGCACGCCTCGCCTCGAGCCACGAGAACGTCGCTGCCACAACCGCTGGTACACCTACATGACGTCGACGTGACCAGGCAAGGAGGGGGCCCAACGTCAGGGATCGACGTTGCTACAGCGAATACCTCATCGTCCAGTCGTGGCACTCGTCGTGACAGGCAGCGGCAGTCCAAGTACAAGCAAGCAACGCTCATTGTCCTCGGTCACCGGAGTAAGTACGCGCTACAGAAATGATTGTAATCATTGTATTAGCACCATTGCCGTTAATTAGTTACCTCCGCCAAGGAGGTTATGTTTTTCCAGACTTTGTTTGTCTGTCTGTTTGTCTGTCTGTGTGTTAGCAAGATAACTCAAAATGTTATGGACGGATTTTTTTTCTGAAATTTTGAGGGTATGTCGGGAATGGCACATTCTACCAGTGATTCAATTTTGGGGGTGATCCGGAAGGAATCCTGGATTCTGGATCACTTTGAAATTTTCATTACCATTGCTTTCAATGCGGCATAAGGGAAACCGCTGCAAAACCGAAGATGGTGCTGCCATGTAGCGAATAACATTGCCTTGGCGGAGGTGTGTGGGCTCTGACTGCTTTCTAGTTGATTGAGTGCGCCCAAAAACTCACTGCGGCATGAAATGGGAAATTAGGATAGAAAAGATAAGTATAATAATGTAGGCCTACACCGTCACGATCTTTTGAAAACAAAATCGAATCAGTTATTTTAGCATGTTAGGCTATTTGTTAGCTTACTTTTTCTTTTGATTTCGGAATAGGGCCAAAATTAACGCAGATCGGTATTATGGTAGGATACGTTCATTCGTCCCAGAAAGACAAACGGTGGATTATTGTGTTTGGTCTTCGTTCGGGCTCGGTGAACGTGCAATTTTATCTTTAAACTAATCTAGGCCTATATGTACGTGGCAGGGCGACGAGAGCGCGGTTGGTCGTATCGCTTCAACGTGCAAAATTTGGCCGCCGGTGTTCGACTGACGTCAGCGTATCTGTGGCTGCACAAAACTCGTGACGTCAGCACTACGAGCGGCGGCAGCAGCCTAACACTGACGGTACAGAGCGTCTACGCTGACGACGATGACGACGACGACGTTTCGAAGTCTCGAACTCGACGATACCAGCTGTCGTGGACGTCCGGGTGGGTTCAGGTCGGTGTGGTGATTGCAATCCCGAGATTCGGAATCCCGGGATCACGTTTCCGGATTAGGTTTACAGACTGGTCGTTATTTTGGTATCTCCAATAGAGTTATTGCATGCATAAGATGTAGTAGGTCCGTACAGAAGGTATGTAGCACCATATCTTCTAACCACGGACGGAACGGTATAGTGAGTGTCAAAATACAAATTACAGTGCGCAGCAAGGAGTAGGACTCATGCGCGCATAAAACATTTTATTCATTAGACGTCCGGGATTGTTATTTGTATCATTTAACACTCGAAAAATACGATTTTAACGAATTTTTGTAATCGCGAAATCCCGGAATTGCGACGCCGGGATTCGGGATTGGCGAAAACGGCCGGGATTCGGGATCCCGGGATTGCAATCCCTATAGGTCGGTATGCAGACGATTGGTATCACAGTGTCGCGCAGAGGGCGGGCGGCAGGTTAACAGTGGTGGTTATACGTGATTGGCCTGTTTACTCGTGTAGACCCTAGACAACTGCATCGACAAAGTTTGATACAGTACTAGAAATATGACCAGAAATCGACGGTGTTTTTACAACTAATGCAAATCCATTTATGACAGTAATTGAAAATTCTACGTTACCAGATTCAGGTAACATCAACATCGCCCTACCGCATTCCCCGCCTCCGTGAACCGATCGTCAAACAGGCCTACTCGCTTCTGTGATACCAAACGTAATACCCCGTTTACACGAGGAATCAGACATGAAGCAAACATGAAGCAGACTCAGAGCATACGTCGTGCACGTGTATATTGAATACGTTTGTCTCATGTATGCTTCGTGTATGCTTCCTCGTGTAGACGTAGTATGATATATACAATTTTCAGGTCGACATCAGCGAGCTAGTGCGGCGCCTCCGCACCAGGCTGACAGTCAACTGCTTCGGTTCATCGTGCCGGGCGCTGACAAGGTCGGCGAGGTCGTCCCGACGCCGACCGTTCGTCATGGTCGGTACGAGAATGTCGCGCCAGTCGGAGCGTCGCAACCGGCGACATCTGCGACCGCCGTGCGTCGACGACGAGTGCTGCCGGCTGCATCCGTACTACGTCAGCTTCAGCGAACTGAACTGGACGTTTATACAGCAGCCCGTCGGATTCAACGTCAACTTCTGCTATGGCTCGTGCACAAGTTAGCCGCGTAAAGCCCAAATTCCATCACGCCGACTTTCACCACAACTTTCTCGCGGGGAAAGTCGTGGACACAAATCATGAAAGCCGCGGAATCAAACCATCTTCACATGCCAAGATGTTAGCGACAAAGTTCGTGACAAGTCCGCTATAAACCCGTTTGGGTTCTTTTTATGGAATTTGGTCCGTTACAATGCACGGGGAAAGTCGGCGACAAAGTGTGTTGTGTAAAGACGTGTTCAGAGCGACGCGAACTGAACTGACATGGTTTAGTTTTTGATGAACTAATTAATGGGCAAGCAGTAATGCATTGCAGTAGGCACCAGGGGCGTATTTAGGGGGAGGGCCACGGTGCGATGCCCCCCCTTTGGCCCAACCATGAAAATTTTTTACAGGCAACTTAATATGAAAAGGTGCGTTTTTTTGCCATTTTCCAGCAAGAATTGCAAAATTCAACAATGTTTGATGGTCTTTTGCGTTTCCAAATTTCAGAAAAATGGGCAAATTTGCAGTTACCATTGAACATTCAGAAGCAAAAAGTGTTTCAGCTTCAGGGGGGCTTTGCCCCCTGACCCCCCGACCAGGGGCTCTGCCCCTGGACCCCGCTGGGGGCTCCGCCTCCAGACTCCCGTTATAGGCTCGCGCTCCGCGCGCTCGCCATGGCCCCCCTTTGCCAAATCCTAAATACGCCACTGGTAAGCACCGTTACTCTAACTGCGTCAATGGCTTTCGTGACTACGCTCACGTACGCATCGCTCTGCTTGCCCATTAGTCAGTTCGTCAAAAACTAAACTGCATCAGTTCAGTTCAGTTCAGTGACGTCGCCCTGCACGCGCCTTAACGTTTTCGTTATTAGCCGACTGTACTTAAGTAACGGTCGAGCTTATGGCGTGGTTGTCATCACTCCGTCTGTCTTTCTGTCGTCTGTCTGTTACGGATGTATTGTGGCTAAACGGTAAGTCTTAGAGAGTCGGCGATGGTACCATCGGATAGGGCGCTGGCAACTTTTTATCCGCTGTCTAAAGTAACCATGTCTTCATTTGCAGCGGTTTGGCAGCAATTTACAATGGGAAGTTTTAAGCTATAAGTGGCCGTATCTCGCAGACGGTGAGAGAAAGGACCATGGTTACTATTGATCATTAATACAGTAGGTAGTGGCATATGCCCTTTCAGATTACACGTGATTACACGAGAATCATTGACCTTGTATAACCTTGAAGGCCACTGACGGTCGGCTGTCTTAGCGACAGCTGGGCTTTTGGATATAAAAGCGGCGACAATACTCTGTGGTGTGCAGCGAGAACGCCGTGGAATCAGAACAACGACGAAGCCAACTACCGGTCCGTGTTAAACCGAGCGTCAGAAGTTTTCGACGACCGACGAATGGGAGGCTGCTGTGCGCCTTCCGCTACCAGCGCCATCTCGGTTATCTACGTCAACGAGCGGAGTCATCTCATGACTGAGGACGTTCCCGGCATCGTCGTCGAAGATTGCGAATGTGTCTGACTGTAGGCATGTGCTGAACAGCACCCTGTAATATCAGTGGCCGATTCAGGCCGTCTTGGCTTGATCCATTTTTATAACAAGTGGAAATTTCGCACAAGAATGCATTAGGCCTATTTCAGCATAACAGTTCAAAAAAATTCTGCAAGGACATGGTGCAGGCTCTTCTCTAGGCCACATCCTCACTGGGATGGGGAGTTGGGGACACCGTCCCCTGTTTATTTTAAAATACAGGATTCGCCACTGCCCTGCGTGCAATGCAAGCCGCCGAATTCAGCCGCCGAGCCGTATTTGAAACAGCAGTAGGCCTACGGTAGCTTTTGTAAAACCGCCAGCAAGAAAAGCGTTGTTTTAGCCGTCAGAAATGCAGGCTACACTGCAAACCGTATTCTGTCAACGAACTTTTCATTATGTAGTTAAGTCGGGAATTTCCAAAACACTGAGACTTTTGATACTGGTATAAGTGTCAGTGACAGCTGATTTTATAAAAATACGACAGTGGTGCGTTGCAGAGCAAGAGCTCTATGACCTCTTGATTCAAGAGATTGTTTTAACAATAAATTTGGCAACTGCAGATGCAGTTTGTTTTTAGTCGCGATTGTCAAGCTCAGCCGAGAAAAAAAACAACCATAAAGTTTAGTTTAACAAGCCAACCATAAATGCGAAAAAAATCGGCTTGGGTCTAACTTGCAGTATGTACGACGTGTTTATAGTGCCGTGTTTACACGATGAAGCTGGCTCGATATCGAGGCAGTAAAATTATTCTTCCTTTTTCCTATGACAGCGGCTGCAACTGCAGAGTGCAGACGACGCCATGCACCGTTTTGTGCGCATCCTTATCACCTTGTCTTTATTCCGTATAGGCCTACTGTGATTATACTCTAGCTGTAACTGTTGTGCACTTCTGGTAAGTATAAATTTTGTCAAATAGGAACGCATCAGAGATACGCTGATTTTTTACCCGCACTGGTTACTTACTGATATGTTATGCAGTCACTTTCTTGCTTATGCACTTTGACGCAGGCTTATAATGCACATTTTTATGTGATTGACAAGTTGCCGCGACGTAACCAAGTTATATCCTGAAATTAATGCCAAACGTGCAGTCTATATTTTTTTCGAATAGGCTACTCATTTACACAAAGTTAGTCAAATAGTCAACGACTATTAAAACGACTAGTAAAGTAGTCGAGAGCGGCGCCGGCAGCACTATCCAGCAATGGCGTCAATCCCCAACGATTCTCTCAATTAAAAATATCGGGGAAATGTACATGAGTGAGTCCATGTGAATTTGCTTTTAAATGAAATTTTTCTGCGCTTCAGTGAACATCGTCTTTTCCACGAGGCCGGAGTTAGAATCATGTTCAGCAGCTGAGCATTTTACAGTCTAAAATTGTTTTCAATAAATTATTGTTTTACGATTTTAACGCTACATTCTTATGAACTTTCACCAAGAACTTTTTGAACAGTGGCGTCATTTCAGTAGGTCATTGGGAGTCTCAGCAATCATTGGGGTCTAAGTTGTCTTTGAGCAGTAACACTGTTTCAAGGGTACGATTTACAGGGGAAAAATAAAATCATATTTTTTTGGGGGGGAGGGGGGAGACTGAAGTCCGTACATTCCTTCAGACCATCCCGAATGACGCCCAGATTTAGAATCGTTTTTATCAATTGTCATTCTCTTTTACTTAGTCACGTATGAGTAGCTGTTTTTTTGACTGCAGTAGTACAGGCACAAGCAGATGCGTTAGTAATTCATTCCTTGATAAAAGGATGTCACAACAGTTTCAAATTGCTGTCTCTGATGGGAAGGAGCACAGTTTCACCGTCGACAATAATAATCACGGACATGTAGATTAAGTGACATTATTTGCTACTTAGCATGGTGAGTTGGCTAGCGATTTCCGTTAAGTGCAAGTAGCGCTATACGGCTAAACATCTATCAGACTCCATTCACAGATGCGTGTTCTCACACTGTAGCTGCTGCGCTTACCAATAGCATTTTGTCTGGTTGTTTTTCTTTTTATTTTCATACGTCCGACATCCTGTCGCAAAATGTTAGGCCTGTGCTTGTTTCACGGTTGTTCTAGAGTGCGTGAGTGCGTGCAAGTTTTTTGTACAATATCGTAGAACCAACCCAACGGAAAACGTTTGCGCGAAACTTTCGTTGAAGTTTAGTTACGGTCGAAGAACCGGTTGGATTTTGACGGTCAGAGGGTATGTAGAAGTCGAGTTCGCTGCAAAATCCGATGTGCAAAATATTTTTCTGAATAAATTGACAAATTTTGATACACTATTATGCAGTGTAGGCCTACATAACCTCGTATGTATGGGCCTACACTGCATAATAGTGTATCAATTCGCACCGCAGTAGGCCTATATGAAAATAGGTTTAGCTCTGTTTAAAAATCGCATACTGTGAACTTTTCGGCACACAGTTTTGCATTATTAGAATACTATTACAAACACGTATGACATCCAAACCCTGGCATTACAATATTAAACATCCTAAATTTTTGGAAATGCCGTTTAAAACTGAGGACCGAAATTTATGACGAATTACAGCTGAACCTGCTACTAGTTACGATACGATATGATACGGGATTTGCAGTGAAAACTGGAGCTGTCAGTAATTTTATAACCAATTACAAATGCTTGTACAGATAATAAGTATCAAAAATTGGAAGATTTCGAAAAAAATGTAAATATTGAACCAAGGATGTGGTCTCAGTCAAGACGTCTCAGTCTCGAGACGGTCTCGAGACGTACTAACGTCTCGTCTCGGACAAAATCCTCAACGTTTCGGTTTCGTATCGGTCTCGGACAGAATCGTCTCGGGTCTCGTTTCGGTCTCGGAGCAATATGTCTCGGTCTCGGCTTAGTAGGTCTTGTCTCGGGTCTCGGGCCATTGCGTCTCGTCGAGATGTTTTGTGCAGGCGCTCGCCGTGCATACCTTGTGTACTGTAGCTGCAGTTAGGGCGATACTAACCAGCATGGCATTTGTGGCTTAAACATATTCGTCTACAGTGTTTTACTCTTTTATTTACTTATTTATCACATAGCAGAATTATGTCATGTTAGTTTTTTCCTCATAAAATGACCTAGTCGCAATGAAGATAAAGTGTATGATGTCAGAATGAATACTATCAGCCAAATGTAGACGACGTATAAGGCTATAATCAGCTGTAGTTTACTAATTTCAGTTGCTTGCAAATTGCGATAAGCATAATGGCTCATGTCTACAGCACTGCAGTTGCAGTTCTTTATGGTGCAAGCCGTTAATTATTCA
>Ga0209367_1006409_pt1 | contig 16300 bp, 10 predicted proteins | sample WorMetLIZISLAND2_FD_187412 | JGI IMG/M metagenome (GOLD analysis project Ga0209367, IMG submission 187412) | Marine gutless worms symbiont microbial communities from Max Planck institute for Marine Microbiology, Germany - Olavius geniculatus... ... | reverse complement strand
ATGCGCTTTCGTCACTAACCAGAGCCGCCTGCCGCACGACCACCGTGTGCAGCCTGCAGACACAGGCTGGCGCAGCGGCCGGCTAGGCAACCCCAGTCAGCTGTACCAAGGTCCCCACCTTCCGTAACTCATGTGAATGAGTTACTACTCATTTTACCGTCCCACGGAGGGTAGAAGGCTGAGTCGACCTTGCTTGCAGGCTTCGCACCGAGATGGTTTACCTGCCCGCAGGCAGTCACCCATTGCAGTACTAACCGGGCCCGGCGTAGAGTAACTTCGTTTCAGCCGAAACGCGCTACCAACTACGCCATGGCACCAGCCAATGTCAGTCTTTCGAACTTGATCGGCAGTGTAGCAGTTAGCAGTGCTTCCGCGGCCGAAGTTGTACACATAATAGGCCTAGCCTGTGGTAAAGAACAATCTTAAGATGTCTTTTGCATACAGGCAGCGATGGCGATGCAGTCTCAAAACTTTGCAGATGACGCGCAACACGTTAACATCTGCTGCTGGACCAACTGTCTGGAACTCACTGCCTGATGACCCACGTGATCCGGAATGTTCTGGAAACATTTTCAGACAGTAGCTAAAAACGTTTTTGTTTTCACAGTACTAGTGTGTTCAGCGCTTTAGAGGTTTTGACGACAATGCGCTATATAAATTTACATTTGACATTTGACATTTTGACATCTGCGTTATTCAACACAAACTATCTTCCGAAAACGACAAACTTTAATACTTAAAATATTCACCCAATCACACAATGTGGTCATTTTGGTAGCCTACAATGCATAAGAAGTTTTCAATTAACGATCTCGGCGTTTAGACAAGCGAGCGAATCGTTGTATTTTTAGAACGTCGTTGAGGCTTCAATACGGTAGACTGCGGTACTATATATAATCGCCAACTCCCATGTTTCGTTGCTAAAGACGTGACGTGAGAAATCCAATTCGTGTTCGTTCTGGTATTGGTCTAGTTTATATTCACCACCCAGCTGCTGTAACGGAGGTGATAAGGCAGTGTAGTCAATTCGCATTGCTCTATACGAAACCATTCGAAACCAATAGCACCAATTCGGCTGCATGTCGAAACTCGACAAATTCTTTTCTGGTGGACTCGACGCATGTTAGATAAGCGCCGTACAACGACTTAACAATTTCCACATTCGCAGCACGCGGAGTCGTGCAATAAGAGTCAACTCAAAACACTTTGGGTGGCGAGGTAGTTTCTCTTCTGCTTCGATCGCTTTTGAAGTAGCGACATCAACGGCAGGCGAGCCGATTAACTCTACTCCGCCCCGAAAAAATTAGCTTGCAGTACAAACGCATTGGCGGAACCAAAAACGGGGATCTTTCGCTAGACTTTCGAGGTGCAGGCCCCCAGCTGACGATATTCTTATTGTCTTCATCAATGATCACACATAATATACATTGTACTTTGACTTCATTATGTCTTTATCACTCAGTGCACCTGTACACGCATGTTTTTTAGTTTCCTATACTTTAGCTGCATATTTTATGTCAATACTATTCGTTCCTGTGCACCCGGTTTGATGGCTGAGCTCCGCAGCGGTTGATGTGCCTGCCGCTTACCTGGTATTCTACTAAATCAATGACGTATAACGTCACAAGTGCTATTCTGACTTGTTTGTACGGAACCAGTACATGCAGCAAAGTAACAGCAGATGCGTGAGTGCGGAATGCGTGTTTATTTGCACGAGAAACTGTTCACCGGCGGACAAAAAGGGTAGAGTGGAAAGACGGGAAAACGAAGAATTACTGCTCAGCGCAGGTGAGGCGACGCGCGCATGCATGAGTTAGACGGTAGCGCAGAACGGTATAAAGTGATGAGTACACAACAGTATCCTATGCAACAATATACCACAGCCGTGCAGACTGCAGTCTAACCGGAACCGGAAACAAAACAACGCCGTATTACGTGGTCATCCAAGCATCGACCCATGCAGACGTTCACCGGATGTCTATCAACCTCTACAGTACGCTCAAAGCACTCAAAAACACTAGCTCTCACGCAACGGACAATCTATGCGGGAATTTTAAATACCCATAGGAACAGAAGGCTAAGTTGACCTGAAGGGTATAGGTTTACATGTACGCCGAGAAACCGAGTAACAACAGAGCCCGAGCTGCCCGACGTATAGCAATGCGCGAGATTCACTTGCCACATAAACCAAATCGCTACCTGTGTATCATAGGTAAATAAATAAGTAAACAACGTATAAAATGATGTATAATTAGGCGCATAATCATACGCCTAATTCGTAGTATGGTAATTTAGTCGCAATTGCCTTTGCATTCGTTTTATACATGTATGGTTCTGTGACGACAGCCGATCAATACAGGTGTCTGAATGCACGCGTCGACGTTGAGATCAAAGAAAATACCGCCGAGGACCGCTCCGTGCTTACTTACTGTCCAGCATGACATATTTACGTCGTCGTTTTGTAGCTCTGAGCTGCGGCTGCAGAGTCTGCAGACTGCAACTTGTCGATGACAAATCTGTCACTGGGCGTTTAGAGAGCCAGGTGGGATGAGACAGTTGGCTAGCCGCTGAAACAGTTCTCCAGGTGAAATAGTTTGGTATTTTCGTTTAATATGCTACTCAAGCGAGCGCAAAACTCTACGGATGGATAAGCACTAACAAAAAGTTTGGTTTCAAATGCGAAGAAATAAAAACCTCTTCATTGGGTCCAGATTCGGATCCATTAACCATAAAATCTAATGCATTGTTTTTGACACATTGCATCATTCCAAATTTTGGTTTTGCTTGCAGCGACTGACAAAAATATGAGATGAATGGATATTCGGCATAAATGACAAAACTGACAGCGATTGTAGCTGAAAATAGAACTTTGAATGCAATGATCGGTGGACAAGGATGTGCGGCGTGGTGTGCCCTTTTAGAGCCGTTGGCTTGTCGCGTGGAGCAAATTAAATCGTTGTTCGATCGTCGACAAATTACGCGCAGTTAATTGCAGCACTTAGTTGGAGATAACGGCACGAACACAATACGATCAAGAGCCACTGCGTCAAATCCGTCGGGAACGAGGTGTCCTCTCGTGTGCAGTTAATTCATTGCGAGCTCGCACATAATGGTAGATCTCTACTGCGAAGTTTTCCAGCCACGGCGCTGTAGGACGTGGCCACAAAATGATCGTAAATGAGCGATCCATCGTGCAGGTAGATACCCCGATCGATGGACGTCTGCATGGGCGGTAACTGATCCTTGCCCGCGGCTGTGGGAGGGAGGCAGGTAGAACATATCCTCACAATGCCCGCACATATACTCAGTCGCCCATATAACACACGAGTATCATTATTCTGCCCCCGCACACGCATCATTTGCTCAGTCAGCGGGAGATTTTATGCTGGTCAGTGCACGCTTACCCAATGACCAGCCAGCTGGTAAAGCAACGACTTTGTCCAAAAATACAAAAATAAAACGAAATAATAAATTAAATATGTCAGAAAATAAGTAATTGTGTTGCGTTTCAACTACAACTGCAAATAGCCCCGAACACGCTCGGCGACGGTGCTAGTAGAACGAGAAGTAGGCCTAATAGCGTTAGAAATAGAGTCCAAAAGTACAGAAGAGTGCGTGCTGTTTTTACAAAATAATGTCGGAAAAATATTCCCAGCCGACAGACCGCCGTGTCCGAACGCGCGTCCTCGTCTCTGCCTGGCGGAACCTCTGACTGCGGTTAGCAGATCGCAGATTTTGATGACCGGCAGCAGAACAACGATTAGAAATCCACCAAGAATCTGGATCTGGATAACGCCAACAGAGAAAAATAATTGTCCAGAAAATATTCCAAATTTAATTCCAGACAGTGTCATACTTTTGCTTGTCAGCTTTGAAATGCGGATTTCGTCTTCAACATGCAGTCCCTTTAATCGGCGAACTGATCATATTTTTCACGAAGCTTATAGCGTCACAATGGTAGCTATAGCCATATTCCATTATCATATTTCAGCCAGTGCTGACGCGTGGCCTCCGGGTGATGAATGATGTATTCTTCGTACATTAGATCGACTGTAAAATGCTTAATGCAACCATCTCAGGCTGTAGTGCAACACGTCGTGTCCGGGTGTCCGGTTATCTGCAGTAAGACGTAAGACGTCTACCGCAAGAAGTGCAGTGCAGCACCCGCCGCGTTACTCCATACCACATCAATAACGTTCGTGCATAATGTATACAGCACGTTCTGCAATGCTTCACTGTTACAGCGAAGACGTCAAAAACCTCCAATATTTCAAGCATATCTGAAGTCGTCTCCTGTGTGCAGCAATTTTCACTTTTTTATAAACCATATGCAGGAGTAGGCCTATATTTAATTCCTTGACATAGATTTTGAGTTTAAAGGCTTTCTGTAATTCTGTTTGATAATCTGCAAATATTTGATAGAACTTTGCATGATGATTGATCACAATGTAAAAAAATGACTAACTGGCGAAGAACAATTGTTTGAATTAAAGTTTTGGAATACTTTGGATTTCGGGCGTAGTCGGCTTTTATTATTACCGATTTGCAAGTAACTATAGGCTAATTTTGAAATCAAAATAAAAAGGTTCTATTGCGACATGTACTTTAGTCAAATTATATGGCACTCATAATTATGACCTTGACCTGTGACCTTTCGATCCTAAGCTAATGGTGTACAGTTCACACAGACTACACACATTAGCACTGCAAGCTAGAAATATGTAGCCATTGGGTGCCTCTGTGCATTCTATTTCTCAGACGATCTCATCTAAACTACTGCGGCATCGCACGGCTTTCTCACGACAGGACGGCTTTCTTGTTAACACTTAACACTGTATAGTGTCGTCAGCAACCCGACGATGAAGAAATATTTATTAGACTAGCATGAAGTGCACATTCGCTGCAGTATTGACTGTAACTTGTAGCGTAGCAGATTTAACGACGGTCATTCGGCTCGCTGTTTATGTCAATCAACACGATCTCGCACACAGGTAGCCAGTGTCCATCCATCCATCCATCCGCCTGTCAGAGCCCCATCAACCGCTGGCGCACTGGCTGGCGCTCGCTCCGATGCAATTAAGTTGGGAAAGATGCTTTTATCGCCGGCGCCAAGTGAACGGCGGACAGACAGCCAGTCGTTAGTGCTGCTGCTGCTGCTGCATGGTCGCGACGATGACGACATTGGCGGACACGAGACGACTAACCGCTAGCGTCCTGCACTGTGTGTTCCCTGGAGTGTCTCGGGATGCTGGTTAGCATCAGCGATGGGCGGGTAAAGCAGGGGCTTCCCTCCCCAATCTAAAATCGAAATCGGGCTAGACCCCTAAGCCGCCGAGTTAGCCGCCGCCGCCGCCGCCGCGAAAATCGGGGCTAGCCGAGAAAATTTTTTTTTATTAATATCGGTTAGTGTAAACACTAAAAAAACCACAAACCGCCGTAGCAATAACTTCCCTAACGTAAATTTCTCTACTATCAGTCGCACAGTATTACAAATTACAATGTACATGTCACAACACTTACTACACACTGCATAATGCGTTGCAAAATATGCCGGTTATGCATTGCATAGATGTAAAAAACGTCCCAGAAAAAAAGTTAAAAGTCCTTAAAGACGTGGCAGAAAAACTGTTCATAAACGTTGAATTAAAAAAAACGTTAGCCTTAATCTGTTCAACCTCTTGCATAACACCTAATGCTCCAGAACTGGAGAAATAGAGAGAGGAGAGAAAACTTTATTTGATTTCAATTCAACCGTGTGGTCATATCACTAGATTAACTGAGCAAACTACCACAAAACCGAAATCTGCATGTGGTCTATAAATTCGTTTCTGTGATGGTTTCAAAAGTGTTTCTCGAATTAAGTTCTTAATAGAATTTTCGTCTAACGTTTTTTAAATATAGAAAACGTTCAGAAAATGAAAAAAACTTCAAAATGCAAAAACGTAGTAAAAGTGTAAAAACTGCATGAAACCACAGAAACGTAGCGAAAATGCTAAGCTGCCGTCGCCGCGAAAATTGGGGCTAAGCCGGGACCTTAGCCGCGAAAATGCTAAGCCGGCCGTAAAATTCACGGTAAGCCGGCTTAGGGGTCTAAATCGGGCTAAAGTTCAAGTTTCCTATGCTTTTCCTTTTCCCCTTTACTTGCCTTATTTTTTCACTTTACACTTCTTCGCTATCCTTTATTCCGTTTTTCTCACTATCTTTCCCTTGCCATACCTCCTTTTTTCTTGCCCTTCGAGTTCCATCCTTCCCTCCCCTTCCCAGGGGCCCATACGCTTAGTACAGTTACAGAGTCTGGATGTGGGAGTGCTGTAAGCTCTCTAAGCGAGTCCGAGCAGAGCCAAACGGTTTGTGGTGCATTTTGAGCTAAAACAGCGCTTCTCGTGATAGCAATTTTGCATACTTCCTTAATAAAACTCCCCCATTTTTCACTGGAGGCAAACTGCGCCCACCAAGTACTACAGGGCGGTCGGTAAGCGGAGTTAAATAATCGAGACACACCGTCGTCGTAGGGAATTTCTTAAAGTCGACAGCCCACACGAAACTGATGAGTTAAGATTTACGCACGGCACGAAAGATACATTCCGTGACAGCTCAACGAGAAGTAGAACCGCCGTTCCAAGTCAGTACCACCGCGAAGGAACAGATAAAAAGCCCCGAGGCGACGGCTGCGGAGCCTGAAACCCGCGCACCCGGCCAACGGCATATATGTGCCACGAGGAAGAAAACGAGCACGCATTAATGAACGAGCAACAGCGAACGGAAGCCAAGACTCGAAGACTAGACGCCTGCATGCCGAAATGACACGAGTAGCGACTTTCTGTTCATTTATCAGTACGTCGCTTGGGAGTGAGTCAGGACTGCTCAGACTGCAGACGGAGCTGACGACACACGCGCATTTACGACTTAATGGAAAAAATACTGGGAGATCGCAAATGGCACAAAATTGTCAACTTTGCGATGTGTTTTCCAACGGTTTCCAAAGCCGAAATTTACGGCCGCAAATTCGATGTCAGGGAATGCAATAGCCTACTTAGAAGTTACGTTGTAGTTAGTCGGCATATTTCATGCGCTGACAAAAAAAATTAAACAAATCAGCTCAAAAAGTAACGAGTAGTCAGCTTTATGTGTCAAAGTCGTTCACCATCACGGCGTACGAGCTACACTGGAATTTAAAATTAATTCAGTCTTTGACGAGAACGCTGACCAGTATTTGCTCTCATGTACACCTGCTCTAGGCAGTGATTGTATATGTACATTGGATAGGGAGGCGTGTCATTACCTGGCCGGCGTCTTACAAGAAATAAGCGCAGGTTCATGATCGCCTGCAATGATGACCTAACCGCCCTCTACTTCTCTGCTCCGGCGAGCAGGTCGATCTCGCGATGTATGTATGAGCAGAAAATTAGACTCCGTGTCGGATTACTCGGCGTGATAGCTGGCGGCGCTGCACCGGTCGAGACGGAGCTAGCGCGCTCATCGAAGGCGGGCGGAAAGCAACGCGGCGACTCTGCGGGTGGTCTCGTCGAACATTGCTGCAGAACATCGCCGTGCCGGTGCGTGTTTTGGCATGCTCAACTACACCTTCCATTGCGTCCAGCAAACTTCGCGAATCGACTCGCGTTCCGCAATATACGAAAGCAATTCGGACAGCGAAACTCTTTCGCCAGCATCGATTGCCCGCGGCCCACTCGGATTCCGTGCTTGGCTGCTTTTGCTCTGCTGACATAAAGCAACACAGAAATTGCTCTCCGGCGTCGAGGATCATCCAAACTGGCGTAGCTGTATGGAATCATTCACACAAGGTCTTGTTTTACTCTGGACTGGTCGACGGCTTTTCTGCGCACGGGAGGAACGCCGAAAAGACTGCATGGCTTAAACCTTCTTGATCTGCAATCATCTCGCATGAGACCCTAATATCCAGCAGCCCCAGTTCGACAATATACGCTCGTATACCGGTAGTCACTATCGCGAATCGGTTAATGAACATGTGTAACGTAGTTTTGCGACAGTCTGTGAGCGTGAAGTCAGACAGAACATTTTACGTTGGCTATAGCTGATAAACACAATTAACTAAAATATACGGCTAAAACGCAGCGCGAAATAAAATGAAAATTGCGGAAATGTCTGTTAATCCTTATAATTTGAGATTAATTATGTTACATCTTTGTGCACTACTTTTCTCTCGTCAAAACGACGTTTTGTCACTGAAATGCTGCAATTAATTGATGCGATAGACTATCACTGCGTCTTTCCGGTTTTTTTTTCATATGAATTTCCGTTCAGTAGACACCGAAAAAGCGCCAATACATGTAACAGACGCGGGAGGTAGCCTACCTGCAGCAGAGAAAGGCATCGAACGCGACAGCGGGCGGCGTTGATGACGTCATCGTCGTAGTCATGGTGATCGTCGACACCGGAACTAGTCACCGTCACCGACGACATCACGCTTAGACTGACGACGACGACGATCAGCTGACAGGTTCCACGTCGCTCCATCACAGACGCAAAGTTCTCCGAATCTCAACTCGCGACGTGGAAGACTATGGTCGGGCGAACTGTTGTCCGAAATCCGTCCGAAGTGCTTAAGGAATTTTTTAATCGTAATGAGCGATATTTTAACTTTTAGACTAGCTATCGTAATTCGCGTTATTCATCCAGCCAGCCATTGCGGTTTCATTCAACTGAACGCATCGCTCGTTGGCTGTTACGTCACTGGTAGTCGCACCTGCTACGAGGCATCCATTCGTCAAACGCAGCAACCTACGACGTCAACACTGTGCGTCAGTCACGTGAACGAGCAAGCAACTGTCTGCAAGGCGCCACTGTAGTCCACCCTACTGCTCGGCCACCGGCCGGTCGCATTCATTCATACAACGCGCCGTGCGGCGACGCAGCTCCACTCAGCTCTGACCATTGACCAACCAACGAATTGGTTGCTGCGGCGTGCGTCTATACTCACAAGCACCAGGGGTGCACGATGCTGTCTGTCTGTCTGTCACAGCGCACTCGTCGGCTATATTTAGCACGCTCGTCGCGTCGTCGCCGCAATCTCCACACTTGGGTACAAACCCCTCTCTCTTTGAGAACCCTAGAACAAAACCTCTCTACGACACAACCGATAAAAACCTTTCATCTGTGCTATAATTCGTGCACGTATGTCGTGTTTATGCCAACAAATATTTCTGAAAGCACACGTTTCATCGATGGAAGAAGTTTTGTCGCAGGCATCGACGTAGCTAGGGGAATAATAGAGGACAATAGCCTCCCACTCTCAAAAAAATCCAAGATTGGCAGCCGCAGAGTTACTTTCATTGTCAATGAATCATTTTCACTCAATTCAAAACAACAGACCGAAAATACAGATCGGCGGCTGAAACCGGTAAACCTATCAAAATCCACGCATGCAGCTTAACGCGGACTATAGATGTAAAAAACGTTGCAGAAAAAATAAAAATAAAACGTTAAAAAACGTTTAAAAACGTGGCAAAAATAAAAAAAAACGTTTAAAAACGTTGATAAAAAACGTTAGCCTTAATTTGTTTAACTTTTTGCCTAAAACCTAATGCTGTAATTGCAGTACAACTGACTAAAAAAATAGATAAAATTTTATTCAATTTCAATTCAACCGCGTAGTCATAAGACCAAGTATCACCGGACTAAGTAAGTAAACTACCACCACTATAGCCTACTAATTCATTTGTGTGGCATTTAAAGCCCTTCTCGACGTTCTTGGTAGAATCTTCAAATTTTGATGAACGTTTTTTAAGCAAATAAACGTTGAAGTAATAAAAAAACGTTAAAAAGCGTTGTTTACATCTATGACGCGGACGTAAGGAAATAGTCGGCGTGTGCAAAGAAAGTTTCAAGAGAAACGCTACAAACTAATGTTTATCACAAGCAGAGTGACTAAACGTCCAATTCTTGCAGAAACGACATCGAGTGCTACCAGAAATTTTTATCCATATGAAATATATTTTTGATTGCGCCAATTATCTTTACATTCTTTATCTTTCACCTCGAACCCTGCTGACACTGAAATAGCTTAAGGAGACCTTTCAAACCTCACGAGTCAGGACTGTACACCCAAGACAAATTTCTGGCTACGCCTATAGTCGCAGTGCAGGGTTTGTTCGTACAGGGGCATTTGTCGCGGGAGGGTTTTGGAAGACACTTCAACGACCGCACTTCACACGTCGTAATTAGGAACTGCCAGCCGTCCACTCGGAAGAAACGTCGACAGTCGTACGTACACTGCTCGACGCCGCCCGATCCGAGTCATTATGACGAAAAGTACATCTAATCACAATTTATTATTATGGCGAGCCAAGATTCCGAGGATAGTTTTTGGCGGTATCTACCAGCCGAAAAAGTGCAGAGTGCGCCAGCTATAGTAAAGCCACTGTTATTTTTTGAATAGCGTTATGAAACGTTTAATAATGTACTTTTAATAATTTTTGGCACGCAATATCGGAAAGAAACTTGACTATAGGCCTAGTTTTGTCCTTAATACTGTCGCTACGCTATTTTGTGAAATGCAAAAGTCGTAGCTTGGGCGTTTACAACAATGAATTCATAAGACCTCTACTAGGTTGGCTCAGAAAATTACTGAGACCGCAAATCATCAAAAATCTGTAAATTATTCAACAGTAAATGTAAGCATTCTATGATCGTACGTCGACATCAACAGTGAGCGGGTGGTGGACCGCTCTGAGTCACGTGGTTATTGAACGTGCTGTTGGCGAGTTGCGTCAACGTCAACGCGCTTGCGTTCGTGCAGGAGAATGACATTTTGAGCACATGCTGTGTGAATGGCCAAACCAAACTACGACTAGGTTGAGGTAGCCAAAACTACAGTTATTTCATGATGTCGCGTGCTAAAAGTTATTAAAATCGGCCAACGTCTCACAAAGCTATTAAAAAAATAAAAGTGGCTTCACTTTAGCTGGTCCACACTGCAGACCTACGTTACTATCACTAGTCCTCCTTTTAAGTTAAGTTGATGATTAACGTGTAAATGATTCGCGTGATAACAATAGTTTATAGGATATGTAAAGTTATTAAACTAGTTTTACTGCCAGTCCAGCCACGCAATTCAATAATCTCTTCTGCTCCGTCATGCAATTCCAGCTTGTTGATGAGATTTACCCGGATTTTCTTCTAGCTAAGGCGTAAAAATGTTTGTGGCTGCCATCCGTCCTAAAAACCTTCATTCGTAAAATTTTTTTTAATCGGACACCTCAAAATTATTGATAGGCCCTAAGCTAGTTTTTGTTCGCTTTCAAAGTTTGCAGACAAAACAACAATAACATGTCAACAATAGTCGTCGTTTTGATGCGAGACATCACGCGGTGAGACGGCGCCGTCACCAACAGATAGGGTTTGTGTCCACTGATAGAGCCGAGAAGCTTCAATGTCGACGTCGACATCGTTGTCAACACGCGCTCGCTGTGTCGTAACGTCCAGTGTCAGCGGCAACGCACAAACGGTCGTCCGTGTCGCCTGCCGAACAACATCATTCATCTATTCAGTACATCACGGGAGTAATGGAATCTCTGGCTGTCGCAATGTCTTCTTCCTGTACGAGAATTTTCTTGAAAAAGTGCAAAATCTGCAGCCGAAAGCCCGCATTTTAGAAAACTTTAGGGGCAAAATTTTGAACACCCATAATTTCCGCTGTTTCCGCAATTTCTTGCCTTTTTATTTTTGTAACCCACGACGGCCAGTGTTCGATTTGTCAAAAAAGCAGTGGGGGTGTCACCGGCTTCTGCCATGGGTTTCAGATAGACAGCATAATACAAACTGGATAGGTCGTCCTCATCCAGTAAGAGAGGGGTGGAGTTGAACCCTCCAACCCTCCCCCCTGGCAAATCGAACACTGATGACGACGCTGCATCTATGTAGGCTATGTATTAGGCTAGGCACCACCACCGTTCGATATGCCATTTGGCAGGTACGCTATGGCGGCCCTTGGCTATGGCGGGCCACAATCGTAGAGAGGTACGGAGGAATGACACAACTTGTTAGATGGGGTTCCCTGACTTCCAGCGGAAGGAACAATTGGAGACCAAAATGTGGCCAAACCGTCAGTCCTATTGCCGCCACCTGGCGAATACAAACGAAAAGTTGGGTAGACTCGTCAGAGCGATTCCGTATTTTGCTAAATTTCTTTGGTCACCGTTTATTACTTCATCACTGACATTTACAGTAATATAATAAGACATAGGTTAAACCTGAAACAAACTTAAACAGCGACAGGTCAAAATTAACAAGAAATCTGGCCTAATGCTAACGAGACGCGCGAGAACCTATAGCAGGTCCTGTTCGCAAACTGTCAGTGTACCTCCAGCCATTTCATTTTAGAATGTGCGCTGCAGATGAAGATCGCAAAAATCAATAAAATCACCTTATTTTGGAAGTTCAGGGTCTTTCAGCCATCGATGTTAATACGACTGAAAACTCGTCACTAGTGCTTGTTGTGATATAGGCAGCATGCCCATGCCCATCTGCAACCGTTTTCACGAAAGACTGGCCAACAACGGTAAAATAATCGCTTTTACTGAGGTACCGCTCTTTGATGCCCTCGTGCGCAGGTTTCCTTGAACCTAGAAAATTCGACAATATCACACAGGAGTTTGTTTCACGTATTTACCACATCATCGTCGCTGTCGTCGTCGTCGTCGTCGTTAGCAGTATGAAGGTAGGCTGATCTCATCTTGACTGCTCTGCGCTTGGCTCGCTTCGACCGCCTGGCCGTCGACTGGCAGCTGCTTCCAGACCTTGACGCTCTGCACGCCACCTGCACCCGTGAATAGCCAGGCACCGACCTATATACAGGACAGTGCAAAACCATGACAAAGCCTAAGAAATATTTCGGCGCTTGCAATTTCTGTCCGTACCCTAAGCACGTCCCTAAAATTTTTTATTGGACTATCAAAAATACCAGTGCGGTTTTTGGTACGAGCTGTCGTGTGTCTGTCTGTCCGTCTGCCAGTTTGCAACGGATGCATCATGTATTATGGCTCTCAGGTAAATCATAGGGAAAAAAATTTTAAACGAGTAATTAGCCTGTTGTCGAGGCTCTCTGCGTTCAAAATTTAGGGAATGCAAAAAAACACTTTCAAACTTGGGGTTGGATGGAGGGGAGGGAGTAGGGAAAAATCGGGTTTTCAGCAGAAAACTGGCCATATCTAGTAAATGGTAAAAAATAAGGCCAAAGTTACTGTGAATCACTAATAGGAAGTAGCATACGCCTTTTCAGCTGAGATGAAAATCACTGACCTTAGATGACCTCGAAAGTCAGTACTGCAACAGAAACTGTACAAACGTCTTCCCTAGCGACAGGTAGGCTTTTTCGTTGGTTTCTGTTCAAAGTTTTACTGAAAAATACTGTTTGCATGTAATCTGAATGCTGCAATAACTTTGCTAAAGTTCTCATGGCTATTGTAGTGTGTAAACTGTTTTCCGAGTTGTTACGTAATATTACGTGTCATGATATAAGAATAAAAACTTCCATTGCCCCCGGGCCGTCCCTAATTTTGTTGCCGACTGCAACCGGAAAACAAATATTTTTATGCCCAACTTAGACAACTTACGATTATCTGTATCATCTAAACACCAGAGATGTTAGTGCCAAGGGCCGATACAATTAAGATGCCAGAAGGTCCAACGTCACCGAATGAAGCAGTGAATTTTAAACTAAAACAATTCCACTAATGACGTTTTCTTACCGAATTTCATTTTTGGCCATTTTAAACGGTTTATTGTCTGCTGCAGAAAATTTATTGCGCAACTTGCGGCGCGGTGCCTATACGAGTGATGCACCAAAGTATCTACTGTGCTGTAAGCTTACATCTAAACCTTAGCAACTAAACTACGAGTATGAAGGTAAAACTTATGTCGAAAACAAAAGGGTTAACGGTAAGAGAACCCATCTCAGAACTACACAGCGTCATCTGCCGTATAAAATCACGCAGTTTCACCTGCCACTCGACGCAGGTAAACATGCTTGCCTCAACCCCAGTCAGAAATTCTAGTACTCAACTTAACTACCCCAGAAAGATGGGAGGCTGAGCTGATCATGTCACTAGGGACCAACCAAATCCACGGGAAAAAATGCATGATTTCATGGCAGAATTTTTAAAATGTGTCAAATTTCACAGAAAATTCACGAAAAGAGTTTCGAAAATTCACGGGCCCCACAGACGTTATTTCGAGGTGCTGCGCTATTGCAAACAAAGAAATTTCAGAACATCGGATATTTACTACACTAAGTCAAGACTCAAGACAGTCAATATCAACTACTTAGTGCTGAAGTGCGAGACGTAGCAAACAGCAACATCCGTACAAAAGCTGCTGATGACACTCTGGAATTATCATAAATTAAACTAAAAGCGCTAAAATTCACGAAAAATCACGGATTTCACGGAAATCAACGTTTTTCACGGAAGAAGGCCAATTTCACGGAAAATGCCACGGCCGTGAAATCGTGAATTAAGTTGGTCCCTACATATCACACATCACATTCATACATCAAATCCCAAGTTTCTAGCCTAACATCAAGACTCCTTGCTGTGATCCAGTAGCAAATTCAGAATTTTAAAATAGGAAGTGTATGGCTAAAGGGTGAAGTCATCTCCTAAATTTTTTTTATATTTTATGCAGAAATAATGCCTCTTGTGCAAAATTTTCAATCGGTTATAAAATGCATCCAGTCAATAAGGGGTGTGTGACGGCTGCCCCCTGAGTGAATCCGCCACTAGGTTTGTGCAGTACCTGTACTGAGACAAGATGCGGATGTGTTCCATGTGCACGTGCTGGTTGACAGGTGGCGCCAGCAGCTTGGGCAGTTCTCGACACAGCGCCGGTGACATTCTGTGACTGTAGGCGAACTCCACGACGTCATAGAACATCACGTGACGCGGCAGTGCTGTCATGAACCATACCATACACACGCACAGGAATACATGTGCAGTAAACGCTTCTTTAGTCGCTCACCGTATAAATTCATTAAGTCTTTGCCAAAGAAGGCAAAGATTATGTGACAGGGCCTGTCACCAAGCTGTCAGTTTGAATAACTCGAAAAGTTATGAATGGAGTTTTTTTTTCAAATTTTGTGCCATGGTCTAAGACGAAACTGATAAGTCTTTGCCGGTGATTCAGAGTCTCATGTGGATTCAAAAGCAAAATCAAACACTATTCACCATTAGCAAACAGAGAGTACAACGAATAACAATCTGTACTGGACCGCAGCAAATTATGATTGGATTTTGATTAAATTTTACACAGGAGTGAAGTGGCCCAGTTTCAATCTGTTTCAGGATCCAGACATCCAGAGTTCCTGACTCTATATTACATACACACAACTGCTGTATTTGAGTCCATTAACTGTGTTCACCAGGTGGACACACCATTTTTGGCAAAGTTTTGCGCTGACTCAGCTCTAATTTTTGAGTTTGTAACATACATTGTGTAACCTATCAATGCAGTAATATTTAACACCTAGACAATGCAAGATTGAATTTTATACTTGCCATTTAGAATTCACAGCTGTAGGCCTAACACGTAAACATACAATGGAGCCTACACAATCTGAAAACTAGAATGACACGTAAACAAACATATTAAAAATGTGGTTTTTAACAAATACAAAAACGCACAGAAGGCAACTGGTTAAAACATGTCTAACTTTCTTAACCAAATTTGTGAACACAAACCTTCCAAAGTAAGCAATCGCCACGAGTTTTCTCGCCCTCCGAGGTAAGCAGGTGTTTCATCCAGAACACTGGCATACTAAAACAAAAGCAAAACTTTTTTGTTTTAACTGCACAATAATGTAAGACATTATCTTTTCACAACAACAAAGCAGAAAAATGTATAATATATGCACAGACCTTCCCTTCAGATCTCTACTGTTTCTAGCAGCAGTTCAGCTTTACTACCTACCCACCGGCCTATGTTGATCAGAACAATGCACCAGACCATGCCACTGCTTTCAAAAAACAAACTTCCTGGACAGACAGTTTATTACTGTACCTTCATGTAGTCTTTAAGCGTGGACACGTCAATCTCGTCAGTGAAGCCGTGTGTCTGATGCTGAATTGTGTCAACAGCAAGCTGGTTGAGAAACGTGCGAGCTCCCATCTGACTGCAAGCACTACGCATTGCCTATGACAACAACAACAACAACAACAACTACTACTACTACTACTGCTGCTGCTGCTGCTGCTGCTGCTACTTTTGATTTTTGTTTAACTGTAATTATAGCTTTTACGTGCGACAGCAGAATGCTTCGCCCGTC
>Ga0209367_1006408_pt1 | contig 16301 bp, 10 predicted proteins | sample WorMetLIZISLAND2_FD_187412 | JGI IMG/M metagenome (GOLD analysis project Ga0209367, IMG submission 187412) | Marine gutless worms symbiont microbial communities from Max Planck institute for Marine Microbiology, Germany - Olavius geniculatus... ... | reverse complement strand
CTTCTGGATCACCCCCAAAATTGAATCACTGGTAGTTTTTGCCATTCCCGACATTCCCAGAAAATTTCAGAAAGATCCGTCCATAACTTTTTGAGTTATCTTGCTAACGGACAGACAGAAAAACAAACAAAGTCTGGCAAAAACATTACCTCCTCGGCGGAGGTAAAAATAAATCTAACATCCACAGTTCAAACTGTGTTATATGTCTCTCTTACTGCAGTAAGTATTCTCTCAACAGAGAAACAACAAAATATGTCAACAGTAAGCAAATGTGAAAACACACCAAGTCCTCTCGTACTCTGTTTCCCACGTATATCCTTGATCAACGTCATCCGCCATTGTCCGTCACTGCAGTAAAAATGACACATTATCTACAGAGTTATACAATAACTAGAAATTTGGGGCAAAGCCCAACGTGAGTCCGCCCGGCGCCATAAGTCCGATTGGGGGAGAAATTTTGAAGGGTGAAATTCCCCTGGTAGCAAAGTCACGTGGCCTGCACACAAATGCATTAGCATACGCAAAACGCGCACTATTGACTTAGGGTGAGTAAACATTAGCCGCGTAATCTCTGGTGTTAGTGGACCAAAGTTCACCAAATTTTTTTTATTCAACGCAGTATTAATTGTACTTGATAACGCTTTTTACCGCTTGTTGATAGCTCTATTTGTCCTAGAGATATTTGCAGTCAAACTCGAAAGTTGTCGTAAAACGTATTAAATTTTGGACGTTTTTTGCCCTCCCAAATTTTAAGGGGGTGGTGACCCCCAAAAGTTGCACCCGCGTTATCACCCCCATCTAGCAGCACGTCACATGGTAAAGTTTAATAAAGTCACTTCCCCTGGCTCCAAAGTTCTCGCAGCTAATACGCTACATTTTAAGCCAATTTTTCATCAGTTTTTGAAAAAAAATGTAAAGGAGGCCTCCGTCCCGGATGAGGGGTGCGCTAGTAAGACTTGGTCATTTTCTAGCGCCTGTAAAAATTTGGGGGCGCAGCACCCCCTAGGGGCCGAAATATGGTCTTCCGAAAAATTTGACTTTGGTGGGTAAACATTAGCCGCGTAATCTCTGATGTTAGTGGACTGAAGTTCACCAAATTTTTTTTATTCAACGCAGAATTAACCGTATTTGATAACGCCGTTTACCGCTTGTCGATATCCCTATGCAGTTCAGAGATATTTGCGCTCAAAGTCGAAAGTTGTTGCATGTTTTTGGCCCCTGAAATTTTTTTGGAGTCCGCGCCCCAAAATTTTGGACCGGCATTATAAAATAGGGCCTATTACTGACCATCGTGCAAAATTTCACGCCGGTCGGCCCACGCATCTTGGAGATTTCGCGAGTGGAAAAAAAACATCAGGGGTAAAACTTAAGTCCACTCCGCAAGCTATCGCTTTTGGGCGGACTAATTAATCTGTTACCGTGCCAACTGTGTGGCTATTTTAATCACTTCGATGCATATCTGGTATGTGCTGCAGGTGGGTCCATCAAATGACAGAATGCCATCTTGCTACTGAATTCTGGTCCACGCAGACTGTAAATAATAAAGGTCATACTTAGAAGCTCTGTTTTAACGGACACTTTGGAAACGTTTAAATGTTGTAAGATAGCTATAAGATGACAGCAGTTTGTTGCAAAGTAATTTTTGTCACTAACTACATCGAAAACATTCAAGACTTATGCAATCTTGCAGTTTAACGTACTTAATTCATAATCTATATAAAAGCCATGAGATTGCAGTTAAGAATAGAGTTGGTTAAAGTTAACATTCATGACTTACATTAACCCTGCACTTCAGAATGTCAGAAAGTCTCTGGCTATGGGCACACTGTACCCTTTACTGCCAGCGGGTGTTTTCATATATGCAGCAAACAGTGTAATTATTATTATTATTATGCACGAAAATTATTATCGTGGCATTTAGTCTAAGTAGACTTCAAGGACATGTAATATAATTACAGTAAAATTTGACATGTTCGGCAAACAGTAAACTAGGAGAACTAAAATGAGCGTCACTAGTAAGATGTTGCGAACAAGTACATCTTCAAATGATGCTTAAAAGTTGACAGTGATGACGATAACGTGACAAACGATGGTAGACTGTTCCATGCACGGGCAGCAGCAACCGGGAAAGCACGATCCCCAATCGTGCTGCACCGAGCACCGAGTCACTGGAACAACGACCACCACTGATGAGCTGGAATGCAGACTCCGCCTCGTGGTGACGTCAGTTGTGCGGTTGATGCTGTCGGCGAGGTACACAGGTGCTGTGATGTTGAGAGACCGGAAGACGAGGCACGACAGCTTGAAGGTGATCCATTCCAGAATCCGAAGCCAATGGAGTTCACGGAGCAGTGGTGTCACGTGATTGAACTTCCGCCCACTGAATACAATCGGAGCAGCGGCATGGAGGAAGGACTGTAGCCAACAGAGTTGGCGAGCAGGTAGCCCTGTGAGCATTGCGTTGCCATAGTCAACACGGGACAGAACAAGCGCTGTGACAAGCGATAGTAATAGTAAAACCGCCTTAGAAACAGAACGGCGGACACTGTGGATTAATCTCCTCACAGAAAAGCAATTCAAAACTGTCTTCGAAATATGTGTGGTCATGTTGAGATTTGAGTCAAGGTAGATACTAAGGTCACGAACAACGAAGGACAGAGCAATGGTAGCAGACTCCACACAAAAAGAAGCCTGTGGAATCTAGATCTGCCTACGACTTGAGGTGAACCAAAGGATCTCTGTCTTGGCTGGATTAAGTTGGAGCCCATTAGAGTGCATCCACAAACTTACCTCAGCAACACATGCGGAAACCCTGTTTTGGAGCTAAGAGGCTGCAGAGGGAGCGCAAAATCCATAAATCTGCGTGTCATCCGCATAAAGATGAGAATGTAGATGAATCTGCTCTAATAGTCGCAGCGAATCTGCTCTAATAGTCGCAGCAAATCAGCTGTGTAAAGAAGAAAAAGGACTGGTCCAAGGACCGACCGTTGAGGGACCCCAGACAAAACTAGAGTGGGTAACGACCTGGCGTTGTTACACTTGACAGATTGTATAATTTATTACAATAATTCTAGCGGTAGATCGGCGATCTTGCTGTTAGCACTAGAAAATTGCTAGAGGTAGATCGGGTAGGCACATTATTAGGTACATGGTAGAACTTATGTTCCTGGTAGTCATAGGACCATGCCATGACACTGTCACATATTTAAATCAGGCTTATTCAGTATTATATCAGAGTCCATCTTAAGCCATATCTGTTTCTTTGTAACACAGACTTAAAAATATATTGTTTTTGAATAAATTTGGTAACTGATAACAAAATGACTGATATTTCAGTCCCAACCACAGTCCTGGTAATGCAGTGAAAAAATATGGCTGCATTCTTACATTAATATGTAAGAAATATGTAAATGTAATTAGATAAAGTGGCGATCTACCACTAGTAATTTTCTGCTCACTAGTGCGAGATCGCCGACCTACCCCTAGCACTGACCAATTTATTATCATTCCGGGCCGGACTGACACCAATCTCTCAGTTCGCCGAACTGACCGTGGCACTGAACTTATTTAATTTAGAGGAAAGTAATGCGACCAGTACTAACAGATAGCCAACTATTCAAAAGTAAATGATACTAACAGGAAAAATGGTAAGGTTCACAGATACACAACACAAAATATAAAAATATCTAAATATTATATATAAACAATGTAAACAATAACAATTGTTCTGCATGGATCATACCATACAAATTGCGCAAACTAAATAACGCGCGAAACCATATGATTTTAAGACCGAAACGGCATAACCTCAATCACAATAATCTTCTATTCTAATTTTTCTGTCTTTTCAATTTACCAAGTCAAGTTATCAAGTATGTAAAAATGAAAAATTGATTCAAACAACCTACCTGTAGGTTATTTACTTATTATTACTTAGCTTTAAAAAAAGCTGGAAAACGTAATTAGTGCAAGTTGTAATTTGAAAATATTCTTTTGTAATTTTGCGCATTTCACAATACAAAATATATTTAATTTCATATTCGATTTATGAGTCTTAATGTAGCGTCACTCACTGAACAAAAAATAATGTGGAATCACGGCTCAACTTCGGTCAGAACATTCGTCCTATTTTTTGCACACTGAAACCAAAAAAAAATCAAACGCAATTTTTTTTCAAAACCTAACCTTTTCTATCCCTGCAAGTGACATGGATGGATGCAGACACGGTGTTAGATCTCATTATCTCAATCTATTCCCTATGTCCACATTTTCATACATACTTTACTACACATAGGCCTACACTCAAAAATTACTAATTTGATACTCAGAAATGAAATGTAAGCAGTGTTTGTTATTCTAGTTCTCAAAATCATTTAACTTTCAGTTTCTATAAAGTTTGATCGAGCTCAGTCATTACAGTTTAAGTTTCTATACAGTATCTGAATTCTTTTCAGTTATAGTTTCTATTAATTTTTTTAGAAATCATTTCAGTTCAGTTCCAGTATCAGTATTTACATCATTCAATTCTGTTTTTCTATCGAAGCAACTGACAACTTAAATATCAACACTGAGTTCATCAAACTGCTAGCCTACTAGCATTAAATTCATCAGCTATCCAAAATTTTCATTTTCCAGGATGTTCCGGCCCTGGAAAATTAAGGAAAAGAAATTCAACACTTGTCAGAACTTTTCTCTGGGCGTGAAAGCTGTGTTAAATGCAGGAACACCCACACTCACGATAGCTGGGTCATGGGTTTGACTCCTAGCCATTCTACTATCATGTAACAACCCTGGGCAAGTTGCTTACACTGTGTGCCTCTGTCACCAAGCAGTATAATTCTGCACTGGCTTAACTGTTGAACAGGTAAAGGCAATATATCGGAGAGATGTGGCCTATATCATTCATATAACTGAGCTGTGTCTACAGTTTGATGCTAGCTCAGATTGCGCTTTGACCCTGCGGTCGCAGAGTCATGAGGTGGTGATGCTAGAATTGGATTGAAAAATGGCAAAAAGCTGGAAACTGCCACTGGTGTCAGTAAATAAGTAAATAAATGAAGCATGCTAAAAAAAATTTAGGCAAAGGCAACCAATCATTTCATTATCAGTTTTCAAAATCATTTCTATTACAGTTTCAGTAAAGGTTTTTGTGATTATTTGTATAACTACACTGTGTCCCAAAAAAAAAATCCCCGACATTTTCGACTGTAACTTAAAAACCAATTATCAGATTTTGATAATTTTTGAGACGAATATTCTTGACACAACTTGCCATCAAATGACCATTCAGTTTCCCACCTCACTTAGCGTTTGTTTCTGCACTACCTGGGGAAAACCCAACCAGCGAAATATCGCTTTTTTATCCAATGCAGTATGATTGCTTAATTAACATAACGCGTAAAAACACATTTTGTTCACATTTCTGACACTTTGGCTGACATTTCATCCAGTTGTCCATTTTTCAACTGACTGTAGTAAAATTGCTTGAAGTGGTAGCCCACTATGCGAACACAGGCAAGGTGACGCTTTCTCCATTCTCTGATAGCAGTATCGATAAAATTCTGCTCCAGACCAATCCAGGCCGTACCAGTCACTTCTTGACTTCACAAACATTTCAAAACTTCATCTTGTAGTCACCCTGCTGCATAACAGTCAAACCTTGGAATAGACCGACTGTTGGGGCCCACAGATTAGGACAGACGGAATTTATGAACGTTTTTTCATTCATTTCAACACGTATTATGCTTGGTCTCCTTTCCCCAGGTAGTGCAAAAGCAGACGTTGGGTGAGGTGGAAACTAAAACGCTTATTTAATAGCCAGTTGTGTCAGAAATTTTTCTGCCAAAAATTGTTAAAATCTGTTAATCTTTCTTTAAGTTACGATCAGTAATGTCGGGGATGTTTTTTTCAGGTTTTCTGTTTATTTCAACACATATTTCACTTGATCTGCTTTCCCTAGGTAGTGCAAAAGCATACATTGGGTGAGGTGGGAAACTAAATGGTTATTTGATGTCAGGTTGTGTCAGGAATATTCGTGCCAAAAATTATCAAAATCTGATAATTGGTTTTCAAGTTACAGCCAAAAATGTCGGGGATGTTTTTTTTGGGACACAGTGTATATAGTATTAGTATTGAAAATCTTTTCAGTATTAGTTTCAGTATGAGTTTTACTGAAATCAATCATTTCAGTATCAGTTTTAGTTTCAGTTACTGAAAGATCACTGGATCTTTGTCATTCTTTTCAAGTTTGAATCCCAGGATTGGTGGTTGTTCAATCCTGGGATTTTGTGATTACAAAAAAAATCATTAAAATAGTACTTTTTCGAGCGTAAAATTATAAAGTAACAATTCTAGCCATTTCATGAAATATCTCGTTTATGCAAGAGTGCTTGTTGTGCATTGTGAGTCACTAACATTTGGAGCTTACTGCATTCCGTGCATGAAATAAGTCTAGTAGTGATGACCAATCTGTAAGTCTAATCCCAAAAACGGGATCCCAGGATTACAAATTTCTTAGTCACAAATTCCAGAATTGTGACGCCAATCTGCACTAATATGCAGTGATGCAGGCATCGTATTTTGCTTGCTTACGACAGATCTCGTACGCTGCTGAACCAGTATCGGCAGAAGGCACAGTTGTATAAGAACGACGTGCTGCTCGTGCCACTCGGAGATGATTTCCGCTATGATGTGGCCGAGGAATGGGACAACCAGTTCAATAACTACCAGAAACTCTTTGACTACATCAACGGCCAGAACGACTGGAACGCAGAGGCGAGTTCTGCTGCTGTGTTTGTGTAATCATGTGGTGATTTTTGGAGTAAATGTGAATTGATTTCTGCTGCATCTTTCGCTGTAATTAAGAATTGATTTCTATTTTGTCTTTTGCTGTAATCGCGAGGTGATTTTGGTTGCATCTTTCGCTGTAATTGTGGGGTGATTTTTGAATCATTTTTCACTCTAAGAATAAGGTGATTTTTTTAAAATTAAAAGGCGATTTCTGGCTTGTCTATCACTGTTTTAACGTTGCAGCTAGTCTGTTGTCAAGCACGGACGCCTTAGCTCAGGCGTAGCATCTTTGGTGAAGTTTTCTGTATGTCAGTCTGGGATAGTACTGAGATGGATGGTTATTATGGGTAATTATTTAAGCCACCCACATCAACTTAGCCTGGCCATCCCTTGCTAGGCAGGCATAATGAGTACCTTTGATGTTTATGGCCACTGCTCAGGAAGAAATGGCACAGCACTATAGGCTCTTTTACCAGATCTGCCTAGTTCATTTTTGTTTGCGTTATTGTGTCACAGAATGGTTTATGTTACGTGCTGCTAAGAACCTACTCACTCGCTGGTTTCTGTGCTAGATCTAGGACAATGTGGTGGGGACCTTTGTACAGCTGACTGGGCTACCTGGCTGGCCGGTGCGCCAGCCTGTGTTTGCAGGCTGCACGCGGTGGCTGTGCGATCGACGGCTCTGGTTAGTGACAAAAAGCGCATTAGAGGTGTACGTCGTACACGATGATGCGCTATACAAATTGACAATTTTTACCTTTACCTTTACTATGTGTTACGGTTTTTGATGCATGATATAGAATAAGCAGCAAAGCAGCAGCAACAGTAACATGCGTTTATTAGTATTGCAGCCAAATGGCTGGATTGAGTACAGAACAGTAGAACATCGCAGGCACAATAAAACATATTAAACAGCCAGTGGGTCATGTGTTTCTTCGTAGGTCCGGTTTGGCACGTTAACCGACTATTTCAATGCTCTACGTGAGCGAGCCAAGACTCCCTCAGAGTCCAATAGCGCACTAGCTGCTAACATTCCTGCTGGTTACCCAGTGCTGTCGGGTGACTTCTTCACCTACGCAGACCGTGATGACCACTACTGGAGCGGCTACTTCACTTCGCGACCTTTCTACAAGGGACTGGATCGCGTCGTCGAAGGCTACCAACGGTGCTGCTTTGCATTTTGTACCATATCCAAAAAAAATTTTTTTTTGTTAAGTTGGAGCTTTTTCAATTATTCTGCCAGTGGAGCTTACATATACACTGAGAATGAGATGCAGTAACTGAGTGTTTTACCCAGTTCTGTAGATGGATTGAAATGTTCACGTTTTTTTGAGATAACGTTGCTGTTCGTTAATGATATGTCTCACGGAACGGTTGTGGCCAGTATGCACACAGAACAGAGTTTCTAGCAGTTGAGAATTTAACGTTTAAAACTGTATTAATTCATAAAAGTTTGTAATGATTTGTACGATCAGTCGTTAATTTCCGCAGCCTTGAAGTAGCCGTTGCTTTGTGATAGAGCGGGTGAGATTCTGTATTCTCTGGCGTTGGCATCCGCTCGCCGGCATGGCACGTCGTCATTCCCCGAGCTGACATTGCTGTCACGTTGTACCACGTCAAGACGCCAGCTTGGTCTGTTCCAACACCACGACGGCATCACAGGCACTGCCAGGGACTTTGTGGTCGTCAACTACGGCGACAAGTGCGTTGAGTTTCTGTCACATTCTTCTCGGATCTGATTTTATCCTTTTAATTCAATGTGAATTCGCTGTTCACAGTTTAAGGTTCGCTGTTCACGAATTGTGTAATCAGTCATGTGATCAAGAAACGTTGTCATACACAGTGACTAATGCTTTACGAGGTTAGTGATAAGAATCAACTGAGTTGTATTTGCGTTGTGTGTTTTTTGCGGACTTATTTCACAGTTTTAATTTACTCATCGGTACGTTCTGTTGGTTTGGCAGTGGAAAAGACACCTCCCACTCGGTCCATGATTTTCGATGGATGGTGTTGTCTCAATTTTCCATCGTTTCCCATTTCAAGTCAGGTACAGGGCAGCATCCGCTCATTTACTCTGGTCATTTGTAGATATTTTTCAGTAAGTAATGGTACAGGATGAAACAGATCTTAACAGCTTCCCCCGCAGGAAACTGGACGAGACCACTGGGACGTCCTCGTATTACATGGATGAAAACCATCCAGCAGGATCTGAAATCCAGCGACCTCAATGTGGACGACGCAGTTGACTTGGCTCAGAACTGTCCACTCTGGAGATTGATGTCTACGTTTGGCGCTATGCACTCTTAGTGGTGCTTGCCAGAAATGATGATGATGAATGAGTACTGAACGGTCTTGACAGAAATGGTATGCTGCAGTTTATAAGTGGTAACGTTCTCAATACCGCCACAGTAGTGTGGGTAAGTTTCAGTGTATTAGGCAGCAACATCCGCCCCCACATTGCTTGAGTTTTGTTTTTATGTTTGCTTGTGTATGAACGTTAGACTGTTAGAATCGACTGACGACATGAAGAGCGTGATAATGGACTCGGCTCAGTTCTTGCTAACACCCGACAAATCACAGTACAGCTATTCTGCCGATACAGCGTCAGTATTCGAAGTGGTATGTGTCCCTGGTCATCGCATCGACTGAGGAATTAATGCTAAACATTTACTGTTAACGTATGACGTTTTTGGCTAGTGGTCAGCAAGGTGGCTGTGATCTGCAAGCAGAAGACAATATGACCGTACGTAAGGTTATCGCTGTTTGCTTTGATAAGATTGTTACGTAGCAATAACGTGAAGAAGAAAAGCTGGTCTTGTTGCATGGCATCTGGGAAGTGTAGGTTCAGTGTGGTATGATTTTGAGGGTTGTGGTTGGAAATTTGATCATACAACGTTACACATATATTTGGAAAAAAACTTACTAGTTTACAACTGTGTGTAAGGATGATGTGATGATATCAGTCTTCTAAAACAGCAAAAATCATTTTGGGTAACCTTAGATGGGGCTATGCGTATATGGCGTCCTTACAAGCTGACTTTAGTTGGTAATCACTAACATAGTCTATAGCCTTTCTCATTTGATGTTATTTGTCGTATTGCCCATCCTCATAAACCCCTTTATAGGTGCAAAAATCTCACAAAATTCTCTTACACAAGCCGAGTTATAGCCAATTTTGTCTCAAATTTCGTTGCCATGGCAATGGGGGGTCAACTGGGGGTAGATGTCACTGTTAATTAGGCCAACCCCAAAAACCATATCCTAGAACCAAAAATTATGACTTTATCTTGCACACAACGGAAGTTATGACAGTTTAAAGAATTTTTTAATTTATCCCATAGGCGCCATTGTAATTTTTTTTCAAATTTTTCGAATAAATAAGTCAAAAGTTAAATTTTTATTTTAATTTTTATCTTGTAACATTAAAAAGGCACTTCCTTGTGCAGAACCCAATAGCTCTCTGGACCGTAGCCAATGAAGCTCTCGCAGAAGAGGTGTGACGTGTTTGCGCCGACTTTTCCGAATGTATATGAACTGCGTATACCGATGGCTCTAGTGATATGATAGTGTGTTTGATTACTGTGTGTGTATCAGGATGATAAAAGAGCATCTCACGACTCTCTGCCAGTCAAAACTATCATCAAATTGACTGGTGCAAATACAAGGTTATTCTAATCTTAACATGTGTATTTCTTTATTACGTTTTTTCTGCAATTATACATTTGTGTGCTTAATAAAGTGATAAACTAAAGGCTAGTAATCTGGAATGCATACATTATTTTTTATGAATTTTATATGTTACTCCGCCTGCGTCTTTTAGGAACATATTGAGACAGAATATTAATGAAGTTCATGTTCCAGATCTGTTCTTGTACACCAGCTGTAATGTTTGCCTTCTCAAGACAAGAAGATGGTCATTTTTTATTAATTATCTTAAGAAGACTCATTTCTGCGGCTTTTGTAAAGTCTTTTAATTTTTATTGAATACTTGAAATTTAATGACTGAATTTCATTTCATTGTTAAATTTTGTTAGCAATCAATCATTTATTTGTTGATATTATTGCTCATTGCCAAATCTGATGTCGTCCATAGGTCAGTGGTGTTCTATAACTCACTGGCTCGTGATCGGACCAGCATTGTGAGAATCCACGTCGATGTTGCGATGGTTAAAGTTCTCGACCCGACCGGCAAAGTGATTGCATCTCAGGTTGACCCTTTCTTTGTCGACAACGAAATCTCTTCCAACACATTCAAGGTTTGTGAGCCATGTATCTCAGTGCTTTGATGGACATAATTAGCAGTATGTGAGTGTGTGACAATAGATTCATTTTCCGTTTTTAATGTTGCATTATAACTGGACAAAGTAGTCTGAACGTCACTGTGTAAACAAGAAATTTGAGCTAATGCTCACGAGATGCGCGAAAGCCTAGAGCAGTTCCGGTTCAGTAGTTTAGCTGAAAATTGGGGTGTTCATGCTAAGTTAATATAAAAATACCAAATTCTCTATCTGGATTGCATAACGATAGTAGCGTGGTGCCACCTTGTGAATGATATAGACTTGTGTCGCAGCCCGAAATCGCCAAAAAAATCCATAAAACCCTCTATTTTGGCGTTCAAGGTCATTCACGGTCATTGAATTCGGCGCCAGTGTACGACTTTCTATTAGTGATTAATAGTAACCTAGCCCCTATCTCACACCATTACCGAGATACAGCGACTTATTGGTCAAAAATCGCAAATTTTTTCCACTCCCTTCTCATTTAGCGCCTTCGTTCAGGGTGACCCCCTTCGAATTTATGGAAAAGCTTTACGGTTCCTGAAACTAGAGTCTTCCAGGCAGCTGACGGTAAAGATTTGGTGATTCTAGCTTGCACCGCTTTTGACTGATCCACCCGTGTGACAGACAGACAGATGAATGGACAGAATTGCGATGGCTAAGACACGCTGAAAGCAGTAGCTGCTTTCGCGCGTAATAAAATGAATAGCTGTTGTTATTAATCATAGAGTATTAAACATTGTCACAAGCCTCCTAGCACAGCGGGTGCCTAGCTAACACTAGAGCTGTTCTTATTCTACTTTCCCGACTGCAGCGTGCAGAGCGTGACTTTGCACTTTTGAAAATAACCGAACGAGTCGATCTGCGGTGGTGTGAGCTCTGTCAGCAACTTTGACCATTGACCGTGACATTTGCTAGCGAACAGCTTATATGAGTTGCCACTGCTGTTTGTAGACGTCAGTTGTCGTTATCATTCTGCAGTGTTGGCTTTGTTTTAATTCACATCGGTGTGTTATTGTGAACAGCTGGCCAAGAATAGAGCAGACATTTAAACTGTGTACTTAACCTAGTTTTATGTGATGTATTTTATGTAGTATATTTTGCGTAACTTTATGTTTGCTATACGTCTGTTGTTGCAATCCAGCCAACATGTTATTTCATGCGTGTGCGTTCGTTGTTACTCAGTTGTCGTTCATGGTGAACGTCCCGGCGTTTGGTCTGGCGAGGTACACAATACATGCAGCCGAGTCCAACGGCCTTCACTCGATTGCCAGCGTCATGCTTTACAACTCGCTGCCTTCGCACTACGGCAAAGGGTACGATCTGTTGCCGCTGTTGCTACTTCTCGTTAACTCATGCCAGTCAGCTGCCACTTCCGCCGAAATTGTAAAAGTGCTTAGTTTGGACAAAACTAGCATAGGCAGTAAGGGCAATAGCAAGTACTAGGGTTTTGTCACTTTTTTGCATTTTATTACCATTGCTGCTACTATTGCAGCAATTAAGTATCAAATTGTACTGTTGTACTGTTGTGAGTATCAAATTGGTACTCACTGTTTCAACTATACATGAGTTTATTCAAGGCATACAAAAAGATTTTTTTTATGTTTGCCAGTACACTAGTATCAACTCAAAACAGAGCTGTAACTAATTTTTAAAAAATAGGATCCGTATATGGCAAATTAACAAGTAAAAAAAATAGTCGCCAGCTGTCAGCACTGTCTGTCACAGCTGTGCTGCTGTAGTTAGGGTTGCGGCTCATCTGTGCTTAGATGCCCTTGAGGTCTGAGTTATACTGGCAGTAGGCCACTCCTCTCTCATATACTGCTGTTAACTTCCCAGCAGTTAGGTGGTTGGTGGCATGGCGTAGTTGGTAATGCGTCTCGAATGAGACGAAGTTACTCTAAGTCGGGCCCGGTTAGTACTTAGATGGGTGACTGTCTACAGTACGGATCCAGCTAACTAGGTCGACTCAGCCTTCTACCTCTGTGGGATGGTAAAATAAGTACTGGCGGTGTTCAAGGCGATCGCTAGGGAAGAAACGGCGAGTTCTGCGCAATAGTAGGCCCTGTGGCCAGGATTGCAAGTATACCGATCCAGTCGGTTAATCCGGCCGACTTGGGCTGTATGCTGGCTTAATTGGGCTCCGCCCTCGCCGGCTCAAAGTGCCATCATGGGGATGAGCTCCTACGCAACGGGCCTAGTTCAGCTTCGCTGCCTAGTGCCTATGCGAAATCTTCTTCTTCACACTTGGTGGCAAAGGCACACAGATGTGAACAACTTGCCCAGGGTTGTCACTTGATATTGGACCAGCCAGGAGTTGAACCTGTAACTTTTCGATCAAGAGTCTGACATGCTAACCTAAGCTGTAGACATAAAATGCTGGCATAATTGTTGCGTTGTATAACATTTAGGTCCAAGGTGTTTACACTTGACCGGAAGGCTTCATCGACAAGTGATGTGATCCAGTTGGAAAATCCACACATCGTGGCCAGCGTGTCGGCTGGAACTGGTTTCCTACGAGAGATTTCACTTAAAGACTTCGATGATCTCAAAGTTAAGACCGATCTACAGTTTGTTCAGTACGGTACGCGGCCGGGCAAAGAACGCAGCGGCGCTTATCTGTTTCTGCCTGATGGTGAAGCTAAGGTTGATTTGTTTATTTTGTTGCAGCAAGTTATTTTATTGAAAATTCCAGCATTTTTCATAGCAATCAGTTTCTTAGTCAGTCGTGTTTAATTCATGTGGAAAAGACAAGAATGATGCAGGTAAAAAAGAATGAATGTATAGCCATGTCATACAGTACATAAAAGAAAACTCAATCAAGTAATAAGCCATGTAAAACCGCGTCCAGCGCCTCTGTATCTTTACACACACGTTTAGTTTTATGGCGCTTTATAAGTTCGTTTTTAACTTAACTTAACTTAACTTCACGGTATCGTTACAGTAATGCGATGCAAAAACCCTACTGCTATGTACAGTGGTATAAATACTGTGGTTTGATAAATCAGTAAGAATATCAGAATAAGAGCAACTTTTTTAGTGATTTGAGTTTAATCAGAAGTTTAAGGATTACAATTATTCAATTATTGAAATGTTTTAGTGATAAAATTTGATAGTGAAATAGTCATGCCAGTCATTTTTAATTTCTAGAGCTGTAGTCTTTTATGAGTTTTTCTTCTCTCCAGTGTGCGCTCGACATGCTATCAGCTTACTTATTTATTCACGGATGTGCTGTGTGTAGCCAATCACGTCTCGCGTCAGTCCGCTGATTCGTGTGGTTCGTGGCAAACTGATGTCTGAAGCGCATGTTATGTTTCCCATTGTTCAACACGTCCTGCGCTTATCTGACTCAACTGGTAACCGACTTTGCGCTTACTGTTGCGATCGTTTTAACAGGCCACGTTACTGGTCTTGCCTGTCTCTCTGTTCTTTTGTCTGTCTGTTCCTTACAAGTTTCTAATTTAATAATACGAACGTGTGGTAAAACCAAAACTGGTGTGAACGTTTCACGGCCAGGAGTGACTGGTGTGTTAATTTTCAACTGAAAAAGTTTAAGGTAAGGGCTGTGCATAAGGTAAGGGCTGTTCACTGCATTGCAATGGTCAAGTACATATTAATAGACAGATGGTCGAATATTATATCAGCACATGGCATAGCAACATCTGCATTTTTCTGTAGTTTTTGTACTGTTGGCAACTATGTAGCAGCAGGCTATGTCGCTAGGATTACATTATTATCTGCATTTGCTAACGGAACATAATGCTGGAGAAATGAAAGAGAAATTGTGAGCTAATAGTAAACATTAAATTATAAACATTAAATCAGGTGTGATCTGATTTATTTATTAGACCATGTTAGGACAAGTTTCTCTGATTTTATTTTCTGGTTAAGACACAGTGACATTTATTGAAATTGTTCTAGTGCTGTGATCCTGTAGTGCTGTTGACTGGTAGAAGGGGCATCTCATGTATAAAAAGTCTTGTCCCAGCAATTCACATGAAGTCACTTTTTGCCCATATTTGTAACTGGAGCAACTCAACTCGTACTGTAGTGTTGTACCGGTGTCAGTCTTTTTTTCCACATTCATGTTTGTTGAAATTGGCCGACAGCTCGTCACTGGATCATCAGCACTGAACGCCAGTAGCCTCGACCGGCTGAAATATGGCTGGCAGGTCAAAGTCCAATCTGGCCACCTGCATCGATACATCTTCGATGGTGTTTTAATTCACCGCAGAACACGGCTAATCAGAGCCAAAAAGTACAACAAAGCAATCATATGCAATCCCCGAACTGTTACGCACATGATCATCGCAACATTAGTAACTTTTTATCAACAGAACCGCAAGAAAATAGCAAATTTAAACAGACAACAGCGCACGCATGTCTCATGCACGAAGCACACACACATGTTTGTGATGGACCAGGTAAGTTATTATGTTTTTTTACCGATTGTCTTTGCAGTGTGAAGTTTGCTTGGTGTGAATTTTGTCACATAATCTCTGGTGATCATTCGTGCGTGTTGCATACCAGGCATAGACGGCATGGGGCTGGATGTGCTGAACCTAGTCGACATTCGTGGTGAAAGTAACTACGAGCTGGCGATGCGCCTGCAGACCAACATTGCTAATCAGGACAACGAATTCTACACTGATCTCAATGGCTTCCAGGCAAGTAGAAAACAGCAACCATTTGATAATGATGGTGCTCTTTAATTTTTTCTTTCAGTTAACTGGGATTAAACCCCACTGGGTTACTATAGTGTGCCTGGCTGCAATGGTTTCAGCCTTGTATCTTATATAATATTTTAACTATACGCTGTAAGAGTTTTATATTTGTTATATCTGTGTTTTTTAATGTCAATTTTATCTTTAATTTATATGTTATTACTGTACTTTCCTGCATTAGTTGTATGTTTTGTGCTACGGATGAGAGGCGTCTCGGCAGTTCTATGATACGTATAGTGTAGCGGAGCTTAACCCCGGGAACATAGAAATTCTGGATTGAAAACCGGCGGGGCGCTAGTCCTTCACCAGTCCTCACCCAGGCATAAAGGTAGCAGTCAACGGCTTCTTCTTCGAGGAAGGCGGATGAACTGCGCCTCATTGGTGTGATGGTCGAACACCAGCGGGAAGCCTCTGTCAGTCCCTAAAGGAGGGTCGGTCAGATGAGTGTCGATGCGCTGACCATAAAGTAACAACACGAATGAAATCTGATGCCAATACAACCGAATGAAAG
>Ga0209367_1006407_pt1 | contig 16302 bp, 16 predicted proteins | sample WorMetLIZISLAND2_FD_187412 | JGI IMG/M metagenome (GOLD analysis project Ga0209367, IMG submission 187412) | Marine gutless worms symbiont microbial communities from Max Planck institute for Marine Microbiology, Germany - Olavius geniculatus... ... | reverse complement strand
TTCCACGAAAAACCTTTCATTTACACCTGAAAGAATGTGAATTTAGATTCAATCATCGAGAGGAAAGCTTATATGATATAATACTTACTCTACTGAGAGAAAATCCTCTCTAAAGTTATCTAGACCCTTCCAAAATACGGAGGATCCGTGAAAACGGCATCCAATGATGCATTCGGCAGTTTGCAGGAGGCAGCATTTTGGCATGAGATATTGGCGATCCGTGAAGGTATGGAATCATCACCATTCGGATGGTCGCCAATCCATTCTCCATCAATGGAAACAATTCTTTTTGACCGACCATGATATCTGACCTCAAATGGATGGTCACAGTAGGCTTTCGCCTTCTTGAACTTTTCAATGATATTGGCCCACCCACCGCTGCCGATGCACATGTTACAGCCAGGTTCCATGATTCCAAGGAAATTCGATTCGCATTGAATCAATCCCACCGGAAATCCGTGGATAGAGAATATATCGAGAGTCTTCAAAGCCCTGGTGTCATACCGGCAAAGCATGTTCTGATATCGGAGCAAGTCTGAGAGGTTCGTTGCCAACGCATTGCGTACACGTTCATTTGATGTTTTTGTGATTATACGGGCGGAAAGTTCCAAGCCGAGAAGCTGACGGTTGTTGAACATCTCCTGATAATGCATGTACCCCCAACGGTGTAAGCGATCCGTTTCATCACCGGTGGGAATTTCGTCGTCGGGAATGTACTTCGGACGCATTCTTGACCAACAGCTCTCGGCTTCATCGATTCGAGCCAGATCCTGATTGTCGGGTTTTTTAAAGAACCTTCCCCTATGGGATGGTTTACATCTTGGGCAGTGGTATTCGATTGCATAAAGCCTGTGGCGCGGCGCTCCAAGACTGGCATCAGGATAATGATTGACCGCGTCACAAACTGGACATCTGCAACGGCTTCGTTTTGCAGGGCCATCCAGCGTCAGTTCCGTGGCACAATGGATGCATAGGCCTGGATTTTTTCGGCCATCCGTTTCCGTCAACTCTCCGCAAGAAGGGCATACAAAGACGTTTTTCGGATGCCTGGAATCGGCGGAAAGAAGATAGCCGGGAAATAGGTCCACATCCTTTTCGCATTGATGACATGCCTTTACTTTAACCCAAAGAAAGTATTTCACATGGGCATCGTCCAAGCCGCATACGGTGCAGCGTGTACGATACAAAGGCCCAATGTCGTTTTCCAATATTGCTCGAAGCACATCTGCGGCCTTTGAATAAGCCTGAAGATTGAGATGCTCAATTTCCTGTTTAACAATCCAATAAGACATCGGGTTGATGTCAAATCCGGTGACATTGCATCCAACACGATTAGCCTCCAGGACGGGCGTACCACCACCCATGAAGGGATCGGCTACATGAAGACCCGGAAGGTCGTTCGCTTTGTAAAACACCTCCTGAAGCGGTCTTCCCGAGAATTCAGAGAGGAGCAAGCCGCGAAACAAAGTACCAGGCCGTCTTGCGAACCATTTGTGTACCGCAATAATCGGACGGTAGTTCTGCTGTATCTGTTTTTCCCGAAGTGCCATGTCCGCGATAAACGGTATGTCAAAGTTTCGCTCTATCATCGAGAATCCTGATTAGTAAGAATCTTCAGCTGGGCTCGTGATCGAGCCATCCGCAGGCATAATCGTTCAGCTTTGGGCCAGCAGGGGAGTAGAATACCCTATTCGCAACCGGAGACCAGTCTGGTAAACCACCCGCCGCGGACTCTCGGTAGCGGCCGCAGTCGGACCGTCGGCCCGAGAATGCTCGTCGTGATCGGTCCAGGCAGATCCACCACCCTGATCATCGAGGAAGCCCCCCGAATATGCGTCCCGCCCAGCTGCTTCGCATCCTGGACCAGGAGTTTCTCAGTACCTCCGCAGGCCATCACACCCCGGTCATGCTGTGGGGTCCGCCCGGTGTCGGCAAGTCCCAGATGGTGGCCCAGGTCGCCGCCGCGCACCAGGCCCCGGTCATCGATATCCGGCTGTCGCAGATGGAGCCCAGCGATCTGCGAGGCATCCCCTTCCGGGTAGAAAATCGTGTCGAGTGGGCGGTCCCCGCGATCTTGCCGGACGCGGAACGCCATGGTCCGCGGGGCATCCTGTTTCTGGACGAGATCACCTCGGTGCCGCCGGCGGTCTCGGCGGCGGCCTACCAGCTGATCCTGGACCGGCGTCTGGGGGAGTACCAGGTACCCGACCACTGGGCTATCTTCGCCGCCGGCAACCGTCAGGGAGATCGGGGCGTGACCTACACTATGCCGGCCCCCCTGGCCAATCGGTTCTCCCACTTCGAGGTCGATACCCACCTGGACGACTGGGTGGCCTGGGCCTATGCCAACGGTATCGACGAGCGGATCATCGGGTTCCTGCGCTTCCGTCCCGAACTCCTGTTCGACTTCGATCCGGCCCACAACCCGGTGGCCTTTCCGTCACCACGTTCCTGGGAGTTCGCCCACCGCAGCCTGCGCAAGTTCGAGGATCAACCGGGACTGCTGCGGGGCACCCTGCAGGCCTGCGTGGGCCCGGCGGCGGGCATCGAGCTCCACGCCTTTATCAACAGCCTGGACCAAATGCCCGATCTGGACGCCATCCTGGCAGGCGATGAAGTCCCCGTCCCCACCGAGATCGACCTCCAGTATGCGGTAGCCGCTGCCTTGGTGGGCCGGGCCATCCGTGCCGCCGGCGGCGACTCCGCCGCCCAGCTCATCGGCAACATCTTAGAATACGCCGGGCGCTTTCCCCAGCGCGAGATGGGCGTCATGCTGGTCTCCGACCTGCACCGGGCGATCGGCGACGCCCTGTTCGAGGTCCCCGCGTTCGCCGCTTGGGCCCAGGCGGTGGCGGACATCATGATCGACGATTGAACAGCCAGAGTGTGTATACCCAGGGACAATAAAATTACAACACCACCGCTGACAGGTTGAGCAATCCTTCGTGGTTCGTGCTTTCTTCCAATCGTACAGGATTGACAGGATTTTCAGGATTAACAGGATGGTTCGTTGTTTTAATTTCGGTGAGCCGGAGAAAGCGGAGTTCAGGTGCTTTGGTGGGATTGCTTGGACGGAAACGGACGGCGGAAATCATCGGGGCGGCCTTTGCGGTGCGGAATGAGCTCGGCTCTGATTTTCCAGAGAAGGTTCACGAATTCGGAACGTGTGCCACCGTGCGCCGAACGTTCAAGGGGCAACAAGAAAAAATCCTGTGAATCCTGAAAATCCTGTTAATCCTGTCCTATTTGGAATATTGCGACGCGCGTTCAGACGAAACCTCAACCTGTTTTAACTTTAGTTGTTTCCGACATGCCCTCCGACCTCCAGGCCATCGCGACCAAGCTCGCGGCGGCACGCACCCGCCTGATCCTGGACAAACCCTTTCTTGGGGCCCTGGTGCTGCGTCTGCCCATGAACCCGGCCGATCCCGACTGGTGTCCGACTACCGCCACCGACGCCCGGGCCTTCTATTACAATCCCGAGTACATCCGGCAGCTGAGTATCGAGCAGACCCAGTTCATGCTCGCCCACGAGGCCCTGCACTGCGCCCTCTCCCATTTCGCCCGCCGGCGGCACCGGGTGCGGCATAGATGGGACCTGGCCTGTGACTATGCCATCAATCCTCTGCTGATCGATGAGGGTCTCGAGGCCCCGCCCCATGCCCTGCATGTGCCCCTGTACAAGGGCATGACGGCCGAAGAGATCTACCCGCTGATCGAGGACAATGACGCATCCCAAACCCTGGATAAGCACGCCTACGACCATGACAACCAGGGTCGGGGCAGCGACGACGGCCCGCGGGAGGACGGCCTGACGGACCGGCCGGCGGCGGCTGAGCCCCGAGACGGGGAGCAGGGCGGCGGCACCCAGGCGCAATCCGAGCCGGAACCCCTGACCCCGGATGAGCAGGAGACCCTGAACGTCCAGTGGCAGCAACGCCTGGCCGGGGCGGCCCAACAGGCCATGCAGGCGGGCAAGCTCGGGGGCGAGCTGGCACGTATGATCGACCACCTGCTGCAACCCCAGCTGCCGTGGCGCATGCTGCTGGCACGCTACATGACGGCAGCGGCGCGGGACGACTACAGCTATATGCGCCCGTCTCGACGCGAGGGAGATTTCATCCTCCCGACCCTGCGTAGCCACCAGCTCGAGCTGGTGGTGGCGGTGGATACCTCCGGCTCCATCAAGGAACGGGAGCTGGCGGAGTTCATCGCCGAGATCGATGCCCTCAAAGGTCAGGTCTGGGCCCGGGTCACCCTGCTGCCCTGCGACACCCGGCTGTGCGAAGGCGCGCCCTGGGTCTTCGAGCCCTGGGAGGAGTTCACGCCACCCGAGGGGATCAGGGGCGGCGGCGGCACCAGCTTTCTACCCGTGTTCGGCTGGATCGAACGCACCGGTCCGCGCCCCGACCTGGTGGTCTACTTCACCGACGCCCAGGGCGCCTTCCCACCCGTAGCGCCGCACTATCCCGTCGTCTGGCTGGTCAAGGGCCGTTCACAGATCCCCTGGGGACAACGCATTCAGCTGAATTGACCGGGGCGGGCGGATATAAGGGGCTGTTGACAATTAGAGCCTGCATAAAGAATAAGGCATTGATTTTATTGAATTAAAAATCAGGTTTCTGGTAGTATAATGCAACATGAGCACTTCTATTTCGGCTTTCGATGGTTTTTGGGTGGTGGTAAATTTCTAACTGATAGGGGGAGGGTGCAGTAACTATTTGCCGCCAGGATGGCGGCGCTCCCGGCGATTTGCCGGCAGGACGCCGGCACTCCGATTGTCCGTGCCCAACCTACCTCCGTAACCTGTTGCTTTCTATCATCGGAGTGATATTCTCGCCGGTTTCAGAATCAAACAAGTGGACATCGCCTGGTTCGACGGCAAGGTCGATGGTTTCCCCTTCCTGCGCTCGAATATCCGCTCCCAGGCGCGCCACAACCCGCAGGCGACCATCATGTCCGGCATCGAGCTCGAGCTCCCGCTGCAGTGCCCCCAACCTCCCGCCGGTATTTTTTGCTCGCACGTCAACGTCAAAATGCACGAAAAGATCGGCCCCGAGCCATTCGACCACTTCCAACCGAGCTCGGAATTTAAACACTTCGGCGTCTGACCGATCAGCGGGGCGAAAATTCTCAGGGCGAATACCTGCGATGACCTCGCGCTTTCCCCGCGGCAAGCGATAAGAAAAATCTTCGGGAAGGGCGACCTCGCTCATGGGGAGAATGAGCCTGTTCTCCTCGATGCTTGCCGGAAGGAGGTTCATGGCAGGCGAGCCGACGAAACCGGCAACGAACAAGTTGGCCGGACGTCCGTATAGCTCTCGCGGCGTTCCCGTCTGCTGGATCTCCCCCTTACGCAACACTGCAATCCGATGGCCGAGTGTCATGGCCTCGGTCTGATCGTGCGTGACATACACCATTGTTGTACCGAGACGCCGCTGCAGCCGCGCCAATTCGGTTCGCATCTGCACTCTGAGCTTGGCGTCCAGATTCGAAAGCGGCTCATCGAGCAGGAAAGCGGCCGGCTGGCGCACGATCGCTCGGCCCATGGCTACGCGCTGCCGCTGGCCACCGGAGAGCGCCGCGGGTTTACGTTCGAGCAGCCCGCCGAGCTCCAGGATGGTTGCAGCCTCCTCGACTCGTGCAGTGATCTCTGGGTGGTCCATCCCAGCCAGCTTGAGCGGGAAGGCCATGTTCTCGCGCACGGTCATGTGAGGATAGATGGCATAACTCTGGAAGACCATAGCCATGTTACGGTCTTTCGGATCTCTCTCGGTAACCGACTCGCCGCCGACCCGGACAGCTCCGGATGTAGGCCGCTCGAGACCGACAATCATCTTGAGAAGAGTCGACTTGCCGCACCCGGAGGGTCCGACCAGAATGAATAGCTCGCCATCGCGAATGTTCAAGTCTGTCGGCCGGAGACCTTCCGTGCCGTCCGCAAAGCGCTTGGTTACTCGTTCGAGAATGATCTCCGCCATTTCTACCTCTTTCTACCTCTTTTTACCCCTTGACTGCGCCCGCGGTAAGTCCGGCAACGATGCGCCGTTGAAAGATGAGGACCACCAGGGTCACCGGGACCGTAACCACTACGGAGGCGGCGGCGATGGAGCCGGTCGGCAGCTCGAAGCGGGAGCTGCCGGTAAAAAAGGCGATGGCGGCGGGCACCGTCCTGGCATCGTTGGTGGAGGTCAGCGCCGCGGCGAACAGAAAATCGTTCCACGCGAAGATGAACACCAGGATGGCCGCGGTAAAGATCCCCGGTGCCGCCAGGGGGGCGATCACGTGGCGGAACGCCTGAAACGGCGTCGCACCGTCCACGCGGGCCGCTTTGTCCAGATCCCATGGGATCTCGCGAAAGAAGGCCGACAGGATCCAAATAGCCAGCGGTAGGGTAAAGGTCATGTAGGGTAGAACCAGACCCGGCCAGGTGTCGTAGAGACCTAGGTTTCGCCACAGGTTGAACAAGGGACCGATGACCGCCACCGGAGGAAACATGGCGATGGACAAGGCCGCCCCCAGGATGAGGGCGCGTCCGCGAAAGCGCAGTCGCACGATGGCATAGGCGGCGAACATGGCCAGCGACACGGCGAGCAGGGTTGAAACCGCGGCGATGCCGATGGAGTTCCCAAGCGCCGCCGGAAACTGGGCGTCCGCGAAGATGGCCCGGTAGTGTTCCAGGCTGAGCTCCCGGGGGATGAAGCGGTTGTCGTTCAGGTCCGCCGCGGGCTTGAGCGATAAGGACAGGATCCACGCCACCGGCAGCAACGCATAGGCGATCACGACCAGACTGCCGGTGCGCCAAAAGAGCGTTTCAAGCACACCTCGCTGTGGGCTCACGTCTTGTCCTCCGCGGTGAAGCTGGCCCCGAGACCTTTGACGAAGAGCATCGCGATGGCGACGACACACAGGAAGATCAGCACCGACACCGCCGAGCCGAGCCCGAGGTTGAGCCGGCTGACCAGGGCATGATAGCCGACGATGGATACCGTCTCGGTACCCTGGGCGCCGCGGGTCTGCACGAAGACGGTGTCGAAGATGCGAAAGGCATCCAGGGCACGGAACAGCAGAGCCACCATGACCGCGTTGCGCATCAGGGGGAGGGTCACCCGAAAGAAGCGCTGCCGGGCGCTCGCCCCATCCACGCGCGCCGCGTCCAGCAGGTCCTGGGGAACCAACGTCAAGCCCGCAAGCAGCAGCAGGGCCATAAAAGGCGTGGTCTTCCATACCTCGGTGAGGATGATCACCAGGAAGGCCGACCAGCGTTCCGTCAGCCAGGCCGTCTCCAGGCCGAGCCATGGGTTTATGAATCCCGTGACCGGGTCGAAGGCGAACTTCCAGGCCAGAGCCGCGACGATGGTAATGATCGCGTAAGGGACCAGGATGGACGCGCGAACCGTGCCGCGCAGGAAGAGAACCCGGTGCATCAACAACGCGAGCAACATACCCAGCACCAGCTCGATGGAAACCGAACCGATGGTGATGATCAAGGTGTTGGCCAGCGATTCCCACCAGACTCCAGAGGTGAGCACACCGGCATAATTGGCGAGTCCGACGAACGCCCGCTCATCCGGGAAACGCAGGTCGTAGCGGAAGAGCGAGAGCCACAAAGCGTAGCTGATCGGATAGGCGGTCACCAGCAGCATGGCGAGAGCCGCCGGGGTGCACAAGAGCCAGGCCAGGCGCTCCTCGGAGTGGTCGCGCACGCGGCTCATAACAGGCCCTCCGAGCGCAGTGCGCGGCCTACGGCATCGCGGAGATGCTCGGCATCCCGCTCGGGCTCGATCTTGGAGAGGGGATGCAGAGTATGGCTGATCGCCAGCGAAACATCGTTGTAATAGGGTGTTTGGGGACGTTGCACGGCATCGCGTAGCGTCTCGCGCAACAGGTCGGCGAAGGGGAACGTCGCCCGTACCTGGGGATCATCGTAGAGCCTGTCGCTCGTCGGGGGCAGGCCGCCGCGCTCAGCGGCGAGACGCTGGCTCTCCGGGGAGGCGATACAAGCGGCGGCGCGTCGTGCCAGGACCGGATGGCGTGAGAAAGCTCCCACCCCGAGGTTGATGCCCCCGATCGTGACTCGGCTGGGCCGTCCCGGCTCCACCGCGGGCCAACGCGCCCAGCCCATGTGTTCGGCGACCGCCGGGGCATTCGCGCGGGCGCTCGGCCGCACATATGTGTAGTTGACCATGAAGCTTGAGCCGCCGGACTCGAAGGCAAGGCGTGCCTGGTCCTCGCGGGCGGTGGCTAATCCCGGATCGGCGGCTGGGGACCCGGCAAGGCGATGCAGGATACGCAAGGCCTCCCGGGTAGAACCGCCACCCAAGGCGGGGGCATCCGCCTGTTCGTTGAGCACCGAGCCTCCGGCGGATGCGAGTAGGGACACGAAAAAGACCGTGAGTCCTTCGTAGCGCTCTCCCTGGGCCTGGATCGTACCGTCCTCCCCGAGCCTCTCGGCCAGGTCGATCATATCGTCCCAGGTCCGCGGCGGTTGCGGCACCCGGTCAGTGCGGTACCACAGCAGCTGAGTGTTGGTGGTAAAAGGCGCCGCCCACAGCCGCCCCTTGTAGACTGCGCTCTGCACAACGGCGTTGATCCGGCCATCCTTGGCTTGCCGGGCTTCGTCCTGCGGCCAGGCCAGGATCCATCCTGCCTGCGCGAACTCCGCGGTCCAGATCACGTCCATCCCGATAATATCGATAGCGCTATCCCGCGCGGCCAGACGCCGCACCAATTGCTCGCGCTGCTGGTCGGCATCGGCGGGAAGCGGCTTGAGCTCGACGCGGTAAGCGCCGTCCGACTCCTCGGCGCAACGCCGCGCCACTTCGGCAAAAGCGCCGGACGGCTCGTTGAATACATACCAGCTTAGTATTGGAGTAACAGGTGCTTCCCGGACACAACCGGACATGAGAGCTACGGCAAGAACCGCGCCGATCCGGAACCTAGCACGGAATATCGAGTTGGTTGACACTGGCATGAAAACCTTGTGGTCGCTGATGCTCAGAGGCTGTCTAAAAATTAACACATTGATTTTAATCAGGTAGGCTGGGTTGCAGGGACGCGATCCACCTGGTTGGAATTATGCTGGGTTCGTCCCTGAACCCAGCCTACGCCTACGGTCCTTTTTTAGATAGCCTCTCGACGTACTTGCCTGCAAGCCGATGCCGTTAAGTTAGCCGCTGGCCGCTTGTCGTGGCAGGTCGAAGAGAAAACTACGAATCGCGCGAATCGGCGCGAATAAGATCCCTCCCTTTTTCATTCTCAAGCCCGTAGGGTGGGCTGTGCCCACCATCTAGCGAGGCTGCACCTCAGACCGACAAGGCATGAGACCCCCAAAGCCTCTCTCCCGTAAGGCCCCATCTCTTACGCCTAACCAGCCGTTGGAGAGCCAGGGTAGGCCGAAATCGAAATCTCGATTTCGATCCCGATTTGTGCCGTGCACAAACCTGACCCATTGGTAAAGATGCAGGTCCGTCAAGGAATCCTAGTACGGTATTGGTGGGCCAGCCCACCCTACGGGATATGGCAGTGCTTAATGTGTAGTGATCGTGTCTTCTTCCAGCGAAGCAGGCAAAGGTTCAGTGGGAAATCCATCACTACCTGTTAAGCACTACCCATTTTTTCAACTATAGCGCGTAGGATGCGGTGAGCGCGGTAATACTTTCAGGATTGCGCTTGGGGTCGGCGCGAACCGCATCAATGATGGCACCACCGGAGGGCGTGTGGACCGGGGTCAGGTCTTGTATTCCATCATTCATTGACGCCAAGGACAACCAGCGGGTCTCGTCGGCATTCCCCAGCAACCATTCGACAAGCTGGACGACCCGATACTCGACATGGAGTGTTCCCAATCCGGGGTAGTCGGGTCCACGTACCGCGAGCTTGACCAACGCGTCGCAAACGGACTCGAACAGCAGGCCGGATTCCTCCCGGACTTTGCCATAGACCTGCGCCATCCAGTACTGATCCGGTTCCAGCTCGAGCTTCGGGTCGGGCCGGATCAATAGCGATTCGACGATTTTCTGCGCCTTCGATACGCTTGCGCAGATTTGCCCAGCGCCTCTCCGTCCTTGCTCAGGAGTTGGCCGTCCCAGCCCGGGCGACTGACGGATTCACCCGCAGGGAAGGCGATGTCGGTGATCGAGCCCGCCTGCATCGCCAAGCGCCTTACCAGCCGTGGCAGCTCGCCCTGCGCATCACGACGCTCCGCCCACCGTTCGATGTCGTCAGCCGTGGTCAGCCGTGATCTTCATCGGTAGACCTCATCATGCGTGCCCAGGTCCAGCAGCACGACCTCCTGTTCGGTGGCCTTGAGCAACAGCGTCAGCCGGTAGCTGTACGTGAGGCTGACTGCCTGCACGTCGGCCAGCTTGCCACCGAGCGGGTGGAGCCTGAGTGGGACGGAGGTCGGGATGCTTACGCAGGAATTTGCGAGCGCGCCGCTCAAAGTGTCGAGTCGTGACTAGCGCGAAGCTCATGTGTCTTCGGCATCGAGTGCACGCATCAGCGCATCCGCATCTTCGTAGCGATTCGTTCGACCGGCTTCGAGGTCCGCCAGAGACGCACGCAGGCGCTCCCTTGCCGCCTCCTGCCGGGCCTGCTGCAGCTCGACAAAGGCCGCCTCGGTGAGCACCACGTAGCTCGGGCGATTGTTCTTGATAATATGGACAGGCCCATCCCGTAGCGCCTCGTCCACGGCAGATATCCACGACGCTTGATCTCTTGGGCCGGGATGCTGTTCATATCCGCTCCATGTACTGATTTTGATACCTAATCGACCACAGACCAGGGTACCCGTCAAGGTCATCCCGACCTTCCCCCCGAGGGTCGTTACCTGCGGCCTGTTCGGCGTCGATCCCTCCTATCGTCCTGTGCATTCACCCTTCAGTCGAACTTGCCTCTTGGCGGTGATGGTTGTTATCACGCCATCACTCTTGGATGAATGGTGGTATACACAATGCTTCGGATGCAGGTCCAACGGCGAGAAGCGATCGAGCAAATCGGTGCCGCACCCTGCTGGGCCTGGAAGGTCAAGCGATGCAGTCGCTCTATCACTTCACCGTTGGGGGGCAATCGACGATGCCCGGCTGCGGACGTTGGAGGACTACGAGCACCTCGACCGCGCGTGACCGCCCGTCCCCAGGGCAACTGAATAATAACCGGAGCGACTTTCGAGGGGTAAGAACGAATGATGAAAGAGGCCGTATTGCTGGTCGCCCACGGCACTCGAGATCCAGGGAACGAAGGCAACCGGGAGGTGGAGGAGCTGGCCGAAATCTGGCGCAGCCGCCATCCGACGATGGATATACAGCTGTGCTGGATCGAGCATGCGCCGGTGTTGCTGGAAGAAGGGATGGACCGAGCGGCTGCCGGTCTGAGCGATGCGGGTGGCCGTCTGCTTGTGCTGCCGCTGGTCCTGAACGCCGCCGGTCACGCGAAGAGCGACATTCCCCAGGCCATCGAGACAGCACAGGCGCGTTATCCGAACGTCGAATTTCGTTACGGGCATCACCTGGGTACGACCGACCAGCTGTTGAAGGCGCTGCGCTATCGGCTGCACCAGGCCATGGTCGAGCTGGCCATGCCGGACCCGCGCACCACCGGCGTCGTGCTGCTGGCGCGGGGGGCATCCGACATCGAGGCTACCGGCGAGGTCGCCAAGATGGCCCACTGGATCTACGAGACCACCCGGCACGACCTGGTGCTGCCGGCCTTCACCAGCGCCTGCTTCCCGCGCCTGGAGCAGGTGGTGCAGCGCCTCGATCTGCTCGGTGAGCCCCGGATGAGGATGAGAGCCTCGAAGCGCCGGCGCGGCATCATTGCACCCTCCGCCTGTTGCTCTCCATCGGGTCGCCGGGCAGGATCCGCGACCATTTCCTGGCCACGGGTCGGCACCGAGAGTCGCCCGTGCTGGTTGTCCACAAGGCAAGCTGGCCGGGCGAAGAGAAGATCCTGCGCGGTATGCTTGCGGGCATTCGGGAGAAGTGCCGCGCTGCAAAGATCCGCAATCAGGCCATGATTATTGCGAGCCCCACGCTGGGGGCGCGCAACTGGCCGAGTCTGAAGAAGTCCAAGCTCTACGATCCGGGCTTTACCCATCGTTTCCGTCGGGGTAGCGAGACGCGACGATTTTTCAAGGTGCCCTCCTATCTTCTTGTTACAACACAACTTTATACGCGCTCGTCCTGTGTGAACACCCCCTCGTTCCCCATTGCGGTGCATCCAAGGGTATACTTGAGCGCATCTCCATCGCAATTGCCAATACCATGAATCTTGTCGCGGAAGACATCACGTTCATCAAAGACCACCTCGGCGAGTGGCTCGTCGAGCAGTCCCTGGGTAAACCGCCGGCCGTCTACGAGCTCGAGCTGCGCGAACGAATGCTGCGCGTGGAGGAAGAGCTCAGGCACCAGCGCGAGCTGATCAAGACCATCCTGGAGCAGATGGATAAACGCTTCGAGGCCGTCGACAAACGCTTTGAAATATTGCAGGAGGAGATGAACCGACGCTTTGAAGCCGTCGACAAGCGCTTTGAAATATTGCAGGAGGAGATGAACCGACGCTTCGAGGCCGTCGATAAACGGTTTGCGGCCGTTGACAAGCGTTTCGATGCTGTCGATAAGCGTTTCGAAACCCTGCAGAGCGAGATGAATAAGCGCTTCGAGGGGCTGACGAGGCGTATCGACCGCTTCATGATGTGGTCCTATGCCACCACCCTGACCGTAGGCGGTCTCATCGTGACCATACTCAAGCTATGGTCCTGAGTTGATAATCAGCAGTCGGGAATCGGCAGATACCCTCGAGACGAGCGGAACAGGCAGCAATGGAAACCTTTCACGGCACGACCATCCTCTCCGTCCGACGTGGCGGGCAGGTGGTTATCGGCGGCGACGGCCAGGTGTCCATGGGGCAGACGGTGATCAAAGGCAATGCGCGTAAAGTACGCCGCCTCTACAAGGAGCGGGTGCTGGCCGGATTTGCCGGAGCTACGGCGGATGCCTTCACCCTATTCGAGCGTTTCGAAGGCAAGCTGGAGAAACACCAGGGCCACCTCACCCGCTCGGCGGTGGAGCTGGCGAAGGATTGGCGTACCGATCGCATGTTGCGGCGCCTCGAGGCCCTGTTATGCGTAGCGGATACCACGACCTCGCTGATCATCTCCGGCACCGGCGATGTGATCGAGCCGGAACACGACCTGATGGCCATCGGCTCCGGTGGGGCCTTCGCTCAGGCGGCGGCAAGGGCGCTGCTTGAGAGCACCGAGCTCGGCGCCCGCGAGATCGTCGAGCGGGCACTCGACATCGCCGCCGACATCTGCGTCTATACCAACCACCGGTTGGTGTTGGAAACGCTGTCAGCGGCAGCGGAATAGACCGCATACCCCGTGTGCGCTCAGGCGCTTTCCGTCACCTGACATTTTTGAGTACTTATGTCGGACATTACCCCCAAACGCATCGTAGCCGAGCTCGACAAGCACATCATCGGCCAGGAAGAGGCCAAACGCGCGGTCGCCGTGGCCTTGCGCAACCGCTGGCGGCGAGCGCAGATCGAAGAGCCCCTGCGCACGGAGATCACACCCAAGAACATCCTCATGATTGGGCCCACGGGCGTGGGTAAGACGGAGATCGCGCGTCGCCTGGCCAAGCTCGCCGATGCCCCCTTCATCAAAGTGGAAGCGACCAAATTCACGGAGGTCGGCTACGTGGGCCGGGACGTGGAATCCATCATCCGGGAGCTGGTGGACGCGGCGGTGAAGATGGCGCGGGAACAAGAGTTGGATAAGGTGGCGACCCAGGCCGAGGCCGCCGCCGAAGAGCGGGTCCTGGAGGCCCTGTTGCCACCGCCTACCGACTTCGAGGAAGACAGCCGTTCCGGCGGTCCCTCCCCCGCGACCCGGGAAAAGTTTCGCGACAAGCTGCGCCGCGGTGACCTGGACGAGAAAGAGATCGATATTCAGGTCAGCGCTACCCCCATCGGGGTAGAGATCATGGCCCCACCCGGCATGGAAGAGATGACCAGCCAGCTCCAGGGACTGTTCCAGAACCTGGGCCAGGGTCGGACCAAGCGGCGCAAGCTGAAGACCCGCGACGCCCTCAAGCTGCTCACCGACGAGGAAGCGACCAAGCGCATCAACGACGAGGACCTCAAGCTACGTGCGGTGGAGAGCGTGGAGCAGAACGGCATCGTCTTCCTGGACGAGCTCGATAAGGTCACCAAGCGTTCCGAGCACACCAGCGGCGTGGATATCTCGCGCGAGGGCGTACAGCGGGACCTGCTCCCGCTGGTCGAAGGTTGTACCGTCTCCTCCAAGTACGGCTCCGTGCGCACGGATCACATCCTGTTCATCGCCTCCGGGGCCTTCCACCTGGCCAAGCCCTCGGACCTGATCCCCGAGCTGCAGGGCAGACTCCCGATCCGGGTGGAGCTCAAGGCCTTGACCACGGAAGATTTCGTCCGCATTCTGACCGAGCCGGATGCCTCCCTGACCGATCAGTACAAGGCCCTGATGGCGACCGAAGGCGTCGGCCTGGACTTTACCGAAGACGGTATCCGGCGGATTGCCGAGACCGCCTGGCAGGTCAATGAACGTACCGAGAACATCGGGGCGCGGCGCCTGCACACGGTCCTCGAACGGTTGTTGGAGGACGTCTCCTTCAATGCCGCCGACCTCGACCAGGCCATGGTCACCGTGGACGCGGCCTATGTGGAGCGGCATCTCTCGGAGCTGGCGGCGGATGAAGACCTGTCGCGGTATATCCTCTAGCTATCGGAGCCGTATAGCCCGTAGGATGGGCAAAGCGGAGCCTGTCCATCCGGAAGGCCACGAGCGCTGGTCATGGCGTAGGCGTTCCGATCCGCGGCTTCTTTGCAGAGACAAGCCAGGTGAAGCGTGCCCATCGACAGCGCAATCCTGCGTTATTTGATGTAGCCTGAAAAGGCGTCGTGTTGGGTTACGCCCCTCACCTAGCGCCGCAGATCGAGGTTCGGCGTACCTAGTGATCGACGGGGCCTAATGAGGGGTCGCTAGGTGAGGGGCTAACCCAACCTACACTCGATGCGAGGTCCGCGCGTGCGGTCTGCGATGGCTGGTTCTTTATCCGGGGCTTTTCTTCTGGTACTCCCCCTAAGGGACCTCCGTGACATGATCGCGGCCTTGAGCCCAACTTGCCAGGCGCTTGCTTTGCCCATCCTACTCAATGTCAACACTACCTAATCACCGGCAGCCGGCGACTGATGATTGGGCCATGCCCTGCCTAACCGGAGACGAACATGCCCGTACCTACCGAACTCAATCTGCACCGCCAATCCCGGGTGTTGGAGATCACCTTCGACGACGGTGCCCACTTCAACCTGCCCTGCGAGTACCTGCGTGTCTACTCCCCCTCGGCGGAGGTCCAGGGTCACGGGCCGGGCCAGCGAGTGCTCCAACTCGCCAAAGAAGAGGTCGCCATCGAGAAGATCGAGCCGGTAGGCAACTACGCCGTCTGCCTGCACTTCGACGACACCCACAACACCGGAATCTACTCCTGGGACTACCTGCACCAGCTCGGCACCAACCAGGAGGCCTGGTGGAAAGAGTATCTGGACGAGCTGGAGAAAGCGGGGCACCCGCGTAAAAAACCCTCATGAGGCTCCGCCCCTCAGCGGCCGCGCTGGAACAGGCGATCCAGCTCCTGGCCGGAGAGCCTGATCCAGGTCGGACGGCCGTGGTTGCACTGATCGGCGCGTTCCGTGCGCTCTAGGTCACGCAACAGGGCATTCATTTCTTCCACACCGAGCCGACGATTGGCGCGCACCGAGCGGTGACAGGCCATGGTGGCGAGCACCGCGTTGATCTCCTCGCGGATACGCTCGCTGCGCCCATGCACGGCGAAGTCCGAGAGCAGATCCCGCAGCAGCCGCTCCGCGTCCGCCCCCTGGAGGAGGGCCGGAATCTCGCGGACCACCAGGCTGCCCTCACCCATCCGGTCCAACCCCACACCGAGGTGCCGGAACAGCGCCAGGTTGGACTCGGCCAGATCCGCCTCCCAGGGAGCGACCTGGACCATGACCGGGACCAACAAGGGTTGGCCGCGGATCGCACCTTCCTGCCAGGACTGCTTGAGGTGCTCGTAACCGATGCGCTCATGGGCCGCGTGCATATCGACAATCACCAACCCATCCGCGGCTTGGGCCAAGATATAGACGCCCTGCAGTTGAGCGAGGGCATACCCCAACGGCGGCAGCTCCGGCTCCGTCGCCTGCTCCGGCCCGGCTGCCTCCGTATCCCCGGCGGACCTGGGGCCGGGTCGTTGGAACTCAAAG
>Ga0209367_1006406_pt1 | contig 16303 bp, 7 predicted proteins | sample WorMetLIZISLAND2_FD_187412 | JGI IMG/M metagenome (GOLD analysis project Ga0209367, IMG submission 187412) | Marine gutless worms symbiont microbial communities from Max Planck institute for Marine Microbiology, Germany - Olavius geniculatus... ... | reverse complement strand
GGTGATTATTTCGACACTGGATTCATGCCGTTGACCTGTGTTAGCTAGCTAGCGCACGTTGACGAGCAGCCGCCGCCACCGTTAAATTTTTTTATCGCAATCTCCGCGCAAGCAGTAGACACACACACACGCACGCAAACGGACGGACAAAGGGGACGAACGGACGTACGGACGGACGCAGATGCTCAATACACCTTCACAGCATCCTCCCAGTTCAATCGAAAGCCTGGCCCAGCTGCCGCAGTCGCTCGTTGCTGTACCTGACTAGCGACTGTCAGCCGACACACACTGACAGTTGCCGACACTGACAGTTTTTTTTTCGCTAATCGTGCTTCGACGTTTGTTAGCAATTTTATTCACCGCATACTAGTTAATGGTAAAAAATAAGTAGCAAAGTAATTGGACGATGGACGGAATCGCTCGGTTGTATTTGTTTGGACTGACAATTTAGCAGAAATATGCAATTGCATGTTTTGGCTGAGTTTGACTCCCAAATCTGCCCTTTTTCTCGGAGTAATTTATGTACTGCATCGTACTGTGTTCGTTTAGTTCGCTTTAGTCGTTTCCTTCAAGTGTCAGAATTGGCTGAAGGCTGTCGATAAGCTAGACTATAGTGTTAATATTAAACAGTGGCGTTGTATCAGAATCAGTGTAGTAGGCAACACATTTTATTCTATTTCGATTTCTGGCTGATATGCTTGAATAATAAATGCAGATGTTCATTCAATACTATCTCACCTCAAATCTGCCAGTTCGTACAGCGACCGATTGCTGTGCTAGTCTGTCGTTTCGTCAATATACCTAAGTACACGCGGGTTTATCTCCGGCTATCTTAACGGCGTCGTACCGGCGACCGACCAGCGAGTTGTGAAGTTTTAATGCGTCAAAGTCGTGGCGGCGTGGCGAGCAGCAATCAGGCGGGAACTAGCAATTAATCGAGCTGCGACGGCGTGGCGCGAGGTCACGTGACACACGAGGTCACGTGGCCCAGGAAGAAAAAGGATTGCGGATGGAGAAACCCCGCCCACCCGTTATGCGCCGGAGTCGGCGCCGGTGTCACATCAAAAATCAAAATATCTCCCACACGAAAAATCCACCCGGGGAGAGATAATTACGAAATTGATGTACTTTTATGGGGCAGGCGATATTTTAATAAGGGGGAGCTATTATTAAGACGTCGCGAGCCTATAAAAAGTCTTTCCCCATTATAGAATCGTTTCCCAGAAAAGTCTCCCTCGGCCAACAATTTACCGGTAAAATCCGCCCCACTCGAATGGGGCGGATTTTTACCAGAAAATTGTCTGCTGGGGAGACTTTTCTGGGGGAGCGGTCCTATACTGGGGCACCTGTACGGCGGCAGAGACGAGAATGTGGAAATGGTTGACAAAAGCAAGCAAGCCGCCATGCACAATCAGTCTGATCCCATCTCGGGTCACGTCCGCAACATCCGTCTTCGCTCGTCTCGACCGCGCCAGAACAGCCGGGCGGCCGGGGTAGACCAGGGTGGACCAGGGTTGACTGGGGTTTCAGCTGATGGCGGGAACAGCTCCCCGCCCGACGCCGCCTTACCCAAGGTGTTGAGGCGACAGCATCAATACCCGTGCATACCTGGCATCCGGACTAATTTCACCAATGAAATTATTACAGACACGTCGTTGGACTAAAGACGAATTAACCGCGCATACGACGGTTGGAACTATGCTCCATTAATAGACCGGAGTCAAATCAATTTGTTCTTTTCCTCGTTTATTCATAGTTTTCTTCCTTTCGGTTTCATGTCTCTGCCGCTTTGTGCCACAGTTTTTAATGCAAGTGGGCGAGTAAAGCAAAAATTATCGACTGCCGTAAAAAAATATTTTCTATGAATTATTACACCACATGAGATCGTACAGCCTCGAACGTGGCGAAGAGTAAACACAACATTGCTACTGTTGTGACACTGTGGTGGACTATGGACCGTATATGTATATGTAGACCTATTTTTCTTTTTTCGGTGTTGCTATTGTGTTATTTTTGTGTTATTCTACCGTGATCGGTGAATTAAAGATTATCAATGCATGTCTCCGTGCCGCTGTTGGCTAAATACTGGATTATCATCGCTTTTTACAAATCCGACTCTTTTTACAGCAAAATCAAAAAAGAACATTCGCTGCTGTTTCTATCGCACTCTCCATCAATCCTACAGGGTGGGCCAAAAATGGCACCATTTTTGTACACCTTATAATTTTACCAGATATTAGCCGATTGTCAAAAATTTTTCACTGTCAGAATCACAAAACAATTTGTAATAAAACTATCATTATATATCCCACCAAACCTCAAATGCGTCGCTACATTACCTTGTGAAATGTCAGACGACGCACTCAGGCCGGCAAAGCCACTGACCAGTTGCGTGATCAACGTTGATCGAGCCTGGCATGTAGCCCCCAAACAGCGCGGACATAAATCCTGTCAGTTATGCTGTTCGGAATGTTCTTCAACAGATGGCCTATAAATGTTGGTGATTCACGGCAGTCAATCAGCTGAAGCAAGCGATTGTCACTGAGTGGGGCTAACTGCCGCAGCGTTTGGCTAATCGCGCCATTGGTCAGTGGCGTCGCAGTCTTTGATGCATCGCCCAGCAGCAAAGAGGACACATTCAACATTTGATGAAAAAACTGTGAGATGTGACTTTTTAGATAATAACGTAGACAACAAACGCGTTGTTTCTGCTGTTAATTTCTTAAAATGTGTTGCTGCAGAAATTGTCTTGTTATTAATTGACAGTGACATTTTACAAGGTAGTGTAGCGACACACTTACAGTGTGGTCGGATCTGTAGTAATAATTTTATTACAAATTGTCTTCTGATTCTGAGAGTAAAAACAATTTGAAAATTGGTTAATATTTGGTGAAATTATAAGGTGTACAAAAATGGTTCCATTTTTGGCCCACCCTGTACGTGTTGTGTTCGTTAAGCCGCAACAAAGCCAGCTAAAGCATATACACTCGCACTTGTCACAGATCACGTGACAAAACGGCGCTTTCTCTTCATACTAGACGATTGTAGTTGAGAAACAAAAAACAAAAAAAGCATTGTGCGCACTTTTCTTTGATCAAAATAACGAGCTTGTCAAAGTATGACCATCGTGATGAGCAACTTTAAAACACAACTCGTATACTTATGAGTTCACTTCGGTCTTCTTTCTTTCGATCTAACATACCTTTGAGGCCTATGTGGTATAATCTATCTGTGACTCTGAGTATTAAAATTTTGGGTTAAGAGCTGTGTTTGGGGATTAAGGTTTTCGATAATTTGAGAATGACTCACTTCTGCAGCTTACAGTGAGATAACGGAATGACCTACCCTTATTTTTTACAGGAGTTACAAATCCATACAAAAATGCAGATAAGTCGATAACCCATTTAGTCGTTTTAGCTTATATGTGTGACGGACAGACAGACAGGCAGAAGTGCTGAGCATATACAGTGCACTCAATGTTTAATAAACATCACTCTAATAATAAATTTTCATAATAAACTACATGTAATGCTTTTTTGCTGGGTCACTATAAATGCATATCAATCAGCCAATTTCGTTTAATTTGCAAACATTATTTGACTAGTATGCAAATGCGCAAAAAAATGTCGGCGAATTTATACAGCGCATTCGGTTAAAAGAAATCTCGAATGCGCCGGCGATATCATTCATACGGGCCACGACTGTTGGCATTTTGGAATCGCATAAAATACGGTATTATCGTGCACTGATTACAGTGGCGGCGACGAGTGCAGCAGAGCCATTGTGTGCATGGAGATGATGACCGGTGGTGATGCGTGGTGATTATCACTAGGAATAACGAGCGGCGTGTTATAGATACGGAGTAAAATTACAGACCGTCGGCCGTGTCGACGACGAGCTGTCGCTGTGCGCTTATCACCCAGTGAATGCAGGCGAGGCTGAGCCACCAGCCGTCCAGAGGCGTCGAACGCATTGTTCATCTATCTATCTGTAGTCTGCAACAACACACCAGCGCAAACATTGTCATTGTTGGCTTTGCATCTCTGCTACAAGAAGCAGGTGCCCTCAGCCCAGTGCGGCGATCAAGAACTAAAGGGAAAGTAAAATGAGGATGGTCACGAAGCGCAGACATTGTCAGTTGTTTGTTCGCTCGTCCGTCACGACGTCCGTGCAGATGTCGCCTAAACTCCACTCGCTTCCACCCGCTGAGGATTTGTCGTAAAAGCCTACAGCTTGTTCAACAGCATATTGTTATACATCAGCGCAAAATACCTAAACGCAACTGGTCTAACTCACATCAAGTGACGCTTTAATATTGCTCTCGAGGCAATATTAAAGCGATTATTGACTGGTCACGCCTCATTTATATTTAAGACGTCTATGACCACGCCGACGACAGATGGCTGGCTGGTTGTATTGTGGCTAAACCGTACGTCGTACGTTATCAGCAGACAACCATGTTGTTTGTTTACTTCATTCGAAGGGACCGTAAAATACACAAATTTTGCGTTGAGGTATAACAAAACAAATAACAACTGGCGTTATCGATCATTATTGGAATTTTTTCCCTCAGTTTGTAAAATATTGCCCTTGGTCTTCGACCTTGATCGGGCAATATTTTACGAACTTTGGCTACAAAATTGTCAATAATGCCCTCGACGCTAGTCAATATTTGCATAATATTGCACGACAAATTGAAGCGGGTGGAGCTTTGGCCTAAACGAACCAAACACACCCTGACAAGCAGCCATACACAGAGAAGGCGTCCCTCCCCCGGAGATTAGCTTTGATATTCCGACTGTGGCGCTATGTAGACTGGACAAACCTGGTGAGGGTGACGTGCAGGCACGTCTGCACCCTATTCAATGAACGCAACCGTCACCATAGCCTATCCCTTGGGTGTGATCAGTGCAGTTATCTCCTGCTCTTTTCCTTTTAATTGTACCACCCTAAAGCGACGTCAAATAACCGCAGTAAAAAGTTTAGCATGATTGTCATTACAACAGTAGGTCTACGCTTCGTCCCGACGACGCAGGTTAAACGTATAGGCACGTCGCTTCTGATAACGTGGATGGTGGCCAGTGGCGTGGCAAGGGTGTGCAGCCTGTGCAGCGGCGTCCAGGCCTCCCCAATTCCCTAAACAAGACATAAACATACGTTTAAACTGCACTAAAGTTGGCCAGTTTATTTAAAAAAAAAATAGACATTGTTGGTTGTTGCCACCAGATCTCATATTTTAAAGCTATAATGCACCAAATTCGATTTCGGCTGGTGCTCCGCCGCAGACCCGGCTGAAGAGCTTAATTTTAAGGGTCCTACTTTTAAGGGAGGAAGAGGAGGAAAAGAAAAAAGGGTGAGAAAAAAAGAGGAGAAAAGAAGGGAATAAAAGGAAACGGGGAAGAGAGGAGACGGCAAAGAAGGTCCCCAATTCACATTTCAGGCTACGCCGCTGATGCTAGTTGTACATAGCTTTGCAATTTTTTTATAATCTGACATTAATATTGTTATTAACATACAGCACACTGCCATGGGAACTAACAACTATCGCGACAGACGACACCTTAGCGTGGTCTGTCAGACTCCTTCTCTCCTCCTCTCTTTCTCTGTCGTCTGTCTGTTACACTCGTGCACCCCGCTAAAGCCACGGGATGTCATTTAGCAGGAACACTTTCTCTTGTATCAAGTAACTCTGTACAGACAGGAGCCCAGGTTGCTCATGGAAACGAAATATTTTGGAGGTCGAAACCCCGGTCAAAATTAGCATTTTGCGAGTAACGAACAAAACGACGTGCGACTCGATAGTGGTGCCAAAAGACAGGCGCTTGTTCGTCCATTACTGCTTGCTTCAGACGCTAGGCTATCCTTCCCGACACGCCATCCGCTCACTCACTCAATCTTAATCTGCGAGTGCGTCTAAGTAAACCGGACGCGCATAAGCTGACCGGAGGTTCCCTCGAGAAGCAGTCAGCGATGACCGCATGCATCGAGCGACAAGTACGACTGCGAGTAAACGACAGCACGGACAGACGGACCGGAGGGACGGGCGGACAGGCAGGGAGCGACACAGCACGGCGATGAAGCGATGCGAGACCGGGCCGATGACGCAAATCACCCGACGCCATACAACCGTGGCTTGCAGCTGGTCGGCGGTTCCTGAGAATTCAGGACAAAAAGCCACCGAAAAAATGCCACCAGGCTGGTTTTCAATATGCGTAACTTAAGTCGTCAAACTATGAATCCGATTTTGATCTCTGATGACTTTTATGCAAGAGCATTGTTTCCTGCTGTCTCTGGAAGACGGAGTCTTTCGTCTGCGACGTTAAGCCCGCGACGATAGAACAGCATCTTACGATTACCAGAAAAATAAAACAAAACGACATAATAAATTACGGCAACCAAAATGTGCCAGTTTTTCTGATAATACATAGTCTGACGACTTCGGTTAGATTCCGAAATCGAAATTATTGTTCGGTCAGTGATTTCTATCCCTATACCTGATGGACGCAGCTTGCGCCCAGTGAAAAATAGGGAAGGGAAAGTTTTATTAATGGTGTAGATCAAAACTTCCCTCTATTTTTCACTGGACAATCTACACCCTTAACAAAAAAACCCGAAAAGGGGGCGGGGAGTTGAGCCCAAACGTGGGGCGAACTTGAGCCTGAAAGTGGGGGGGACTTGCGCCCGACTTCGATTTGGGGGAATAAAAGCCACTGTGTCCGGTGGATTTTTGTCAGTCGATCGTCGTCGGTGCCGGTTTCAGCGTCGGATATGTTACTCCAGGACGACCAGGCCGACGTCATGCAGTGTGGTCAGTCAGATGCAGTCGAGCGTTGAGCCCGTCCCGCGAGGTTCTATTGCTGCTGCTGCTGCTGTTTGGTGTGACGTCACGTGTGTCACGAGAGAACGGTCTCTCACATCGAGTACACCATCACTTGACCCAGCGAATCACAGGTTGTCACTTTTTGTCAGCATGTCCAGTGGCGGATCATCGTTGTAGGCCATCGTTGGCGTCGTTGTAGGCCTATAGTTCGCTCTGACTAACGGCAGAGACAGTTTGTACTGTATATTACCAGTTGAGTAGCCGGGCACACTGTTGCAAACGTTGCTGCTGCTGCTGCTGCTGCATGGTCAACGTCACACACTGTCCCCGTAACTGCCTGCGCATCTCTTACATGCAGTCTGCCTCTTCCGAGCTTCCTCACTCGCCGCTGAAGCTTTCCTTCACTCGCCGTACGTAGCCTACACGCCGGTATTTATCAGCCGCCGCTGATGGAGACTATGCTTTTAACGCTCGTAAAACGCGAGACTGGACCTAGCCATACACGGCAGGCCTGTTACTGTGGCATGCGTTTGAAGGCACGTACAGAGCGAGGTAACTAAACTAAACTGAACTGACACGGTTTAGTTTTTTTGACGAACTGATCAATGGGCAAACAGGGCCAGCCCACTGGTCATTGGTTGACGCGGACGTTAGCATAGTCACGTAAACCAACGACACCGTTAGACGTTGCCTACTGTAATGCATTATTGCTTACCCATTGGTCAGTTTGTTAAAAACCAAACCATGCAAGTTCGGTTCAGTTCAGTTACGTCGCTCTGTACGTGCCTGAGGTTGTATCTAAGAGGTTCGATTGATCGCCGCGTCTTTCGCGGCAGCTATCATAGCCAACTTTTTCCACGAGCTGAATACTGTGAATAAAATAACAAATAATTTTCGGACAAACCGCACAAACTGGCCGAGACGCAAAATAGCAGAAATGTCGCAAAAATTAACATACCCGTTTTATTAAATTAAACCTAACTTTAAGGTGGAAAATCGTGTTTTGCCGAACTAAAGTACTGAGCAGAACTGAGTATTTTTATATGGTACTTGTGTGACAAAATCGGATTTTATTACTTCGATAATATGCAAATTGTTTCTTGCGTTGGTCAGCTAATTTTTAGTTACATTAAATAAGTAAGAAAATGAGCAAAACGTAAATTTGTATAGTGCAGTAATGTTATTTTCTTAGTTATGTCCCATATGTTTTACAGTCATTTTGCGTCATTTTGGTCACAGCAAACTAAGCGTATAGGGCTAATGTAACTAATAGCTCGCAAGACCTCATACATCAATTGGACATTTATTTTTATGCAAGTCGTCTTGTAGCAGTTTTTTGTTTGCCGCACACTTTTCAATCTGCAAGAAGTGCTCAGGCGTAAGCCGTGCCATCTCTTGTCGATATATCATCGGTAGATTCATAAACCACGTGTCTCATTAATCTTTCATTTCTATCCCGTACACGACCGCGCTCCGTCCACCTTCCACTCCATCATGGTCGGCTTACGGTTCATACTGCGCGCCTGCTCGGCCGTCCGGTTCCAGCATATGGTCGGTCTACCGGCGTACCAGAACGTGCCGAACCGATTCAAAACTGATAGAAACTGTAAGAAAAAATGTTGCGAAAAAGGCACGTGTTTTACTAAAATAGGATAAGTTATGTATTTCTGTCGTACCGTCTTTTATCGGTGATCTTTGGGGTTCTGTACGTTTTATGCGTTGTAAATATTATTTTACACCAAAATGTGTTTGGTGACCGGGCATTGCTTAAACCAGCTCGGAGAGTTTAAAGAATTGTCAAAACCTTCTGCCTAGCTTAAAAGAAAAGCAGAAAAAACGAAAAGAAAAAAATAAAATTTTTAAAAAAGGAGGTTTACCATGAAATGATGAATTTCCGTTGCGAAATCTTACGTATCTGCACGCTCCTGCAGCCGTTTGTCCTTAGAAAAAAATAAGAAAAAATATCATTACATTACAAAGTAAAAAGAAGAAATCATGTTATTTATTGTTGATGCCCTGAAAAAAATTAAGCGACGTTGACGAGAACGTTTCTGCAGAGCGATCGAGACTTCATCATGCACCGAACGAGCCGAACCCCTCCGGACAGTTCACTTGCACGATCAATCAATCAGTTTCTGTCTGTCTGTCTGTCTGTCTGTCGACGCAATTAATAACTCAGTCGTCAGCTATAGCCAAGCAGTCTCGCCGGTGTCGCATTCTCCCTCGGCGCGTTCACGGCCAGAAGACGAACTAGTCGACTCGGCATGGACTTGGATCGGATCGGTGCTTATCCAACGGCGCTTGTCACATCTGCACTCGCTGGACTCGACACGAAGTCGGTTGATGTCGGTGATGTCGCAGCGTCCGCAACCCCGCCATGCGCCGCGCTCAGCTGTCACGCTGGCGGCCGTCGTCAGGGGGTCACAGTACAGGTACGCTGAGACTCGGCATGGACTGACTAGTCCTGCGTCACACACGTCGTCCGTCGACCGTCGACCTCCCTTGAGCTCCAGTGCGTCGAGTAGCAAGCAAGCAAAGGGGCATGGTACAGTAGAAACTCAGTCAGTGGCCGGTTGTTGTCGCAGCCTTTGGCCACCCGCAGCCCCTACTCCACTAGGCATACGAGTCAAAGTTCTCCGTCGTCACTCGTTTGATCGATTTCTCACAACCAGTGGCGTAGACAAGAACCGTCCAGAGGCCCAGCCCCTCTCCCAATTCGACATTTTTGCTAAAGATTAGCGACTCTGAAAAATAATTAAAATTGTTGCCACCACATGTCGTATTTTAAGGCAATGATTGCACCAAATTTAGTGCCGGCTGGGGTTCTGCTCCAGACCCCGTTGGAGAGCTCACAGCGTTGCTCAAGACCCATTAGCTAAAATTTAGGGCTCATATTTCTAAAAAAAAAGAAAAGGGGGAAAGAGACGGGAAGAAACGAGAAAGAAAAGGGGAAAGGAGAAAGAATAAAGAAAAAAGAAAAAAGAAGAAAAGGGAGCGTGGGGAAAAAGGTCAAAAAGGAAAAGGTAGGCGAGGATCCCAATTTACATTTTACGCGCGATAGCAGAATGCTTCGCGCGTCTTAATTCGTGGCCTGGGCGTCTGTCCGTCTGTCCATCACACTGCTGTATTGTATCAAAACGGTACAAGCTAGGATCACAAAATCTTTATTGTGCGCTGCCCCAAAGACTATAGTTTATAATAACAAAATTTCGTTCCCCTGGGTGAGGGGGTTCCCCTTGAACGAGGGCGTCAAAAAGGGTACCTTTTAAAAAGAGGTTACTTTGCCGCTATTGGCTCTTTTAGTGTGAAAACGGTTGTAGATAGGTACACATATACATGTTGCTTATCATAACGAGCACTGGTCACGAATTTTTTTTAATTTAATCAGCATCGATAACCAGCAATTTTATTTCTTAAAATTTTCACAAATTATGACCTTGAACCCTAAAATTAGAAATTTTCGTCAATTTTTCCTGATTTCAGGATGCGACACATGTTTTAAGAGTGAATTGCGCCGAAACAGCTAGAGGTAAACCCAAACAACCTGCATACGAAATTTTCAGCATTAAACGTAGATTTTAGCAGTCCAAATCCCGACTCCCTAAGTTTAAAGTGGCCTGCGCACGCGGGCGTCGAAGAGGGGTACCCCCTAAAAAGTGATTATTTCACTGTTATTGGCTCATGTAGCGTAAAAACGATTGCAGATAGGTACATACATGTTGCTTATCATAACAAGCACTGGCGACGGGCTTTTTAGATTTATCAACATTGATGACCTTGAACGACCTTGAACTTCCCAATTTTTGCAATTCTTGGTCGTAGCGCACATTTTAAGAGTGCATTGCGACGAAATGGCCGGAGATAGACCAAAACAACCTGAAAATAAAACTTTGGCATTAAACTCAGATTTTAGCAATTTAAGTCTCGACCATCTATGTTTAAGGAGACCTGCGCAGGTAAGCATCAAGAGGGTTACCCTTAAAAAGTGGTTATTTTAGCTCTATTAGCTCGACTAGCGTAAAAACCGTTGCAGATAATGCACGGACATGCTGGGTATCATAACAAGCACTATTGACGAACTATTAAATGGTGTCAACATCGATGACCTTTAGTAATTTTGAACCTTAAAGAATGGGGGGATTTTAGTGTTTTTTGTAATTTTCGGTTGTGGTGCACATTTCAAGAGTGAATTGCGCCGAAATGGCTGAAGATAAACCGAACAACCTGCGTAGGCCTATGAAATTTTTAGCATAAAAGTCCATTTTTAGCAGTTTAAATTTCGACCTCTTAAATTCAAAAAAAAATTCCGTACGGAGGCCTCAAATTTGGGTACTCCTTCAAGATGCATTATTATTCTATTGCATGCTGTACACGATTTTCCAGGTGGCAGGACCGCTGCTATCGCGCGTCACGTAAGCTTTGCTCAGATTACTTGTTGGTTACGACATCACTGCTCACAATTCGCCGGTGTCCGGACATTCTTCCCCCCGGACATTCTTCCCCCCGGTCTTAACTCCCCTTTCCATTGTTTCAGTCTGTAATCACGCCTGTAATCGTAGCTCTAGTAGGCCTAGTGATAATAGAACGACGTTGCCGGTTACAACTCCCGTATAAACGAACAATTATCTAAACACTTTCACAAATAGTTAATCACTCATCAACTCAATAAGATGACTCATCAGTGCATTGATTTACCAAATCTTATGCAAGTGTTTTTCTCATCACATAAAAAGGTACTGGCAACAACATTAAGTCCAGAGGTGAAATGTCTGAATATAGAAAAACTTCACCTAATCACATGCAGTTGTAGTTACCCAGTTACGAAAAACAGGGCATGCTCATCGACAACTGTTGATTACCTAACAAGTCTTATGCAATGACCGAAGGCCTGGAGTGTCTGCGGGACAGATTTCTTATCATCACGCCTGTCACAGCACAGGCGTGCACAGGCGCTGTTCGTGTTGCTCTGTTGATCGTTTGCAGCGTTTGTTCAACGGTTGGCAGTTGTGCAGCTCGTGAAGAAGAGGGTTAAACTTGCAACGCGTGTGATTGTTTTAATGTATGGCCTAATAAAACGGCAAAAATGCGAAGTCAGAAAAGATACATAGCCTAGTAATCTTGTAAAAACAAAAACGTAGCCTACCTGGAGGCTTGTTGTCAAAGCTCCTTTGCAATCGTATGCATCTTTGTTACTGCATTGCCAGCGTATTCGATTGGTTTTGTTAGCCTTCTTAACGTACATATAACCGTTCAGACAAATTTTCGTTCCTCCTCGGCAGGTTTCAATAAACTCCATAATGCAGACGAATACTATCGATGTCGATTCACTAACAAAACAACAAAAGATTCACTAACCCAAATTGTGAAGTCGTTCACACCTTCTTAATCTTTTCTTTGAAGTTCTTGTTTTGTCTTCAGCTCTACTTGAGCAGATCTGTTGCTGCTGTCAAAGAGGAGTCGTAACCGGCAACGTTGTTCTATTATAACTACTAGAGCTATGATTGCGGACGTGATAAAAGACCGCCGATGAGTTCCGCCACCTCGCACTGTAAAAGGGGGAGTTAAGACCGGGGGGAAGAATGTCCGGCATTCCAATTCGCCATATGTCTAGTGGTGTTCGGCAGCACTGCCGTATGGACACAATTATTTTGCTCAAACTTCCATCTTCTCGCCTCCCTTCGCGGGTCGGCACCAAAACATGCATTTCAAGTACGCCACATGCCAAAATAAAACTCGCACAGTAGCAGCCAACCACTTGATTTTCTACTGCGTTCTTTTTGCGTCTACGCATTTTGTATGATCATATGGCACCCAGTGTGAGGTAGAAAATGAATGCACCTTACATAATGCTATCGTCTTGGCCATCTTTATGCCAAAAATTATCAAAGTTGGTGAAATGTACGAAAAGCACCGAAATTGTTTAATATCAGACATTAAGACATCGAGGCGTCATCAGACATACATGTATTGGCTACTGCTAGTGCGTGGGCGGTGGCTGAAGTTGTGAATGGCAGGTGACCATGGATATTTCAATACTTCATCGCTTACTATACAGCGAGCGGCGGCTTTATGCGTCAGACCTCGCCGTCGCGGCGACGCGCTAAAAGTGGATTTGCGATCATAAGATTGGCGTGGCTACGTCGCTATTCTGAGACCGACCGACCGTCCGGCGATCAATTAATCAGCAATATCTAATCGACACGCGCGTTGCGGCGTCATGTCGCCAGCTCGTAACTAAGCGACGGTTGCCAGGGCGACGACGCGGTCGAGGTGTGGTCGTTGTCGTTGACGACGATGACGTAAATCTGCACTGACTGCTGTCGGGCGGCGCTAAGACGCGAATTTACAGCGTACGCTTTTCTACCGCTGCTGGTGTGGTAATGAGACGATCCGTTTATCTCCTTTGATGCTGTACGAGAACAATTCGTGCACTAAGCTCTCTAGTCTATGTTTTAATCAATGCTCCTTTGTGGGAAATAAACAAAAACAAAATAAAATATATCGTAGGCTTGGTCTTGGTTATCGTCATATACGTCGCCAGTGAGTAGTAAGACACTAGTAACGCTGTTCGCACGGGCTAGATAGTTATTACCTCCGCCAAGGAGGTAATGTTTTTGCCAGACTTTGTTTGTTTGTTTGTTTGTCTGTCTGTCTGTCTGTCTGTCCGTCTTTCTGTGTGTTAGCAAGATAACTCAAAAAGTTATGGACGGATCTTTCTGAAATTTTGAGGGTATGTCGGGAATGGCACAAACTACCAGTGATTCAATTTTGGGGGTGATCCGGAAGGAATCCCGGATTCTGGATCACTTTAAAATTTTCGTTACCATTGCTTTCAATGGCGCATACGGAAAACCGCTGCAAAACCGAAGATTGTGCTGCCACCTACCGAACACCTCCGCCTTGGTGGAGGTGTGCGGGCTCTGACTGCTTTCTAGTTTCACTTTGCATCTTAGTGATCATATGAATTGAACATAAAGGCAAGAATTAGCCATAAATAAAACAGCACTCGTGGCATTTACTCTTCTGGCCTCCCAGCCTAGTACACGAATCGTCCCATAATCGTTGCGGTTGGTGCTGCTGCTGGTACGGCGTCTCCATCACGAGCACTCGCCCGACTGTCTCAGCCGCCGGTGTGACTGGCGCGACTCAGCGATAGATCATCACGCGCTGGCCGGCCACCAAGGCGCTTAACGAGCCATCGTCGCCAGTGCACCGACCGAAGAATGTTCTCAGGGCATATGGCGGACTTCTGCGACGCCCGGCGGCCACCCACGTCGACGCCGCTTAACACACAACGAGCGCCACCCACCGAGCGCTTCTTCACACGATGCAGTGGGGGCACTGAAATCCCAAGTCCTGACAACGCGGCACCAGTTGAAACAGAGGGTTCAGCAGAAGGAGCACCTTGCGAGCAGCCTAGTCCTATTCGGCTAATTAGTAATTACTGCTGAGTAGTAATAAGAAACCCGTTCGTTTATACACGGTAGTAGCATGACACAGCAGCGAGGACGATGACGGGACAGCCAGGCGCCCGTGCCAGCATTGACGACGTCAGCGGCGTCAGAATCAGCAACTGCTGCAGCTGCATCAGCCTCTGACGACTGCTGCGGAGTGTGCCTCGTGGCGCCACAATAATAATAATAATAGGCTCAGATGACAAAGAAGATTATTATAACTCTTAGATAGGCTTACACATCATATAATATTCTATGCAGCAAAAAATGTATTGAACATGAGACTGGCACATTAAAACCAGTCTCGCGATGTCCACGCTTGCTACTTGGTCTCGCGTTTTCAGTCGCCCCGACGCAGCCGCACTGGCCATCATTGAGCGTCATACTGATCAGTTTGCGCTAATTGCCAGGAAATTATACGTGGTGGGCGCAGCTTGCACCCATTGAAAAATTTGAGGCAATTTTGTTAACGGTGTATATCAAAAGTCCCCCGATTTTTTCGCTAAGCAACAAAAAGGAAAGAAAGGAACGCAGAGGGAAGAGGGACTAAAACATAAAAAGGGGAGTAAGGAGAAAAAAGAAGGATAAAACTGCGAAGAGGAAAAACAGGCAAAAAAGCCTGAAGGAAGAAGGCGACTTAAGTTCGAAAGTGGGGAAAACTTGCACCCGATTACGATTCTAGATTTGGAGGGATAGAAGCCACTGCTAATTGCTACGAGCTTTGCCGACGTGACGACTGTCAACTACGCACTCGAGAGTACTATTATACGTCCGTGCAATCGTCTAGTTCCAATCACCGCCGGTAATTGCACAGCGTAAAAGTCTAATTAATTCTGAACATCCCTAACGCGGACAAAAAGCATGATTTCTTAATATCTCGGGGCCATCACGAAATTAAGCAAACACACTAAACGGCGCAGACACCAGTAATTGCAGAACGTTTGAGAAGAATGTAGGCCTACTATTAAACGAAAACTAGTGTATTCACAATTTTACGCATTTTTAATAATCATCAAAAAACGTTTCTGCACTGTGTCTTACAAAAAAACGATATTTTTATTTCACAATAATTTTTGCGAACATACATTTGTAGATAAACTACAAATAAAACCGGATAATTTGTTTTCACGCTACTCTGCAAAATCTGAACGTTTACCTGTACAACTTTACATTAAGTTTATACACAATACAGTATTTTTATTTCCAGTGAATTGTGAATATTCAGACAGCCATTTTTGAGCACGCCTACACAGATTATTAATTGAACGACGTCAACAGACAGACCAAGAAATCAATTTATCGAAAACAACTTAGTACACATATTACAATTTCGTGAGCACTGTGAATGCTCAAGTGCGGGACACGAAGCTTTGCGAGCTGCTAAATGCCGAGAGAGAGAAAAGACAAAAATACTTCTTAACGATGCTTTCTGCTTTTGCTGAACCTCGTCGTAGTAGTAGAATTCATTCTGTTTCTAATGCTTCAAAGTCAAAGTCGCTTCTAGACGACGCAAACAAGATGCAAAGAAGCTTCCGCGAGTCATTTATCGTCTTTCCGTGGCAGATTATGCACCAGAGACAATGCATTCTTTGCCTGCAACGTCTCGAACCGACTTAGTAATTCCCACAAGCACTTCCATATTCACGAGTAGTTATGCAAATGTTATCGTATTTTCGTCGGAGCTCTGTCCGCTTTCTATTCCTCGTGGCACTGAAAATTTTCTCTGTACAACACATTACTGCCTCTAACCATATCGACTATGAAATATCTTTCTCTTTTTTGCAGCAAACCATATAACCACATAGCAGAAACCAAAGATGGCATAGACCCCGGATTTAAAAAGTAGTTGCAATTGGAAAAATTTGAGTGTTTTCGCTATTCACAAAACGTAAGAGGCTAAAAATGTACAGGGTGTTCCAAAAAACGGATACCCAATTTTATTTTTGGGATAACTTCGGTAATTCAGCACCGATTTTAACCATTCTTTCACTGTTACAAGCAGAAATTTATGGCGCGTAAACGTGAAGTT
>Ga0209367_1006405_pt1 | contig 16305 bp, 13 predicted proteins | sample WorMetLIZISLAND2_FD_187412 | JGI IMG/M metagenome (GOLD analysis project Ga0209367, IMG submission 187412) | Marine gutless worms symbiont microbial communities from Max Planck institute for Marine Microbiology, Germany - Olavius geniculatus... ... | reverse complement strand
CAAATGAAGAAGGCTTTAGACTATGTTAGTGATTACCAACTAAAGTCAGCTTGTAAGGACGCCATATGCATAGCCCCATCTAAGGTTACCCAAATGATTTTTTGCTGTTTTAGAGGACTGATATCATCACATCGTCCTTACACACAGTTGTAAACTGGTAAGGTTTTTTTTACATATACTCCCATAAATGTTGCAGCACAGTTTTTAGCTTCAGAATGGTCTTCGGCTTTAAATTAAGTTTGTAAAAAATGTCTGCATCATTGCACCCTACACACAGTAGAGAAGTGAAATAAGGTCTGATGATTTTGGTGGCCATTCATCTTTTAGGATAAAGTCTTTACAGTGGGCCTTCAAATGAAATGTAAAAATTCTTTAGGCAATCGCGCTTAATATAGCATAACTTTGTCAAAGTTAGAAATAATTAAACGAAACTTAGCAGTTGGGTGTATATTTAAACTCAGAATATGCGTGTAATACTGCTTAAAAATTTTTAGTTTTTGAAAAATAAATGTCAGAACACGTCAAGGCGGAGTAAAATTTTCTGGCTCACACTGTAAATCTGCGCCGTGACGTCATGCTTCCGACATGGTATTCTCGAAGGAAAAATGATGATGCAGTCGCAGAAACTGTAGAAGTATATCAATGAGCATTTCTACGGATGCTTTTCGGAAGCAGAGCAAGCTGGTTATATTGACGCTGCAAATAACAGCCTGTTGTAGTAAGTGTTTGCAATGCTTTCAGTCAGAGTTTGACGATGCTCTTCTGCGTGGGTTACGATGCAAAACATAATTTCGTATTTTACAAAAATGTGAGATAGGTTAAGTAAGTTACTCGTAATAAGTAAGTCTATTTCAAACGAACTTATACATCCAGATAATAGTTTAACACACTTATTTCACGATCGACGACGGTCGGTAGTGTGACACTGTCGTTTGCTTGAGCACGCTACACCGCTAGAGTTATCGACGTGTTATACCACTCCAGACATAGTGCTAAAGACAAGCGGTACGAGTGCGAACGGTAAAATGACTGCATCAGACAAAAGGTCACAATTAGACGCACGCCGTGTCAACTACAAAGACTTGGGCTACATAACAGTTGTACTCTAATGGTCAATTATTGGCAGAGATCACTGGGCGGTTGGTTATGTCTCTCGGCCACTGGCTGCGTGTTTACATGATTACAGGCTTATTGCATTTGTGACGTGCAACAACTGGCGGTACAGTAAGCTACCTGGCGGCGGTATATCGCCGGCGGTATCAGGTGTTCGTGGAAACGCCTAATGAGTCGCTTGTCATTTGCCGTACCACTGGGACGAAACTGGTGGCGACTATCAATATTTAGAGGCCGCGGTATAGTGGGCATATATTACACATTTGTGACTCGTCTCTTACGTCTAGCCATGCGATGCACAAAACTGCCATTTGATTTGGTCACTTAGGCCTATACCCCGTTTACACAATCGAGCAAACATCGAGCAAACGTCGAGCAAATGTATTCAAAATACACGCGCTAATTGTTCGACGTCTGCTCGACGTCTGCTGGATGTTTGCTAGCATTCATCCAGCTAGCTCGACAAGCTATGGTAATTAGTATGCTAATTAGGAGGGCGGGCGGGTTGTAATTGGAAGGCCTATATAACACGTAATCAGCTGTGGGCTAAGCTTAGGCCTACATTTGAGCCAGGGGCGGGGTTCCATCAGGCCTGCTTGATGTTTGCTCTATGTTTGCTCGATCGTGTAAACGGGGTATTAGTCGTCAGGGCCCCCGAACTAGGGCATCGCACCGACGGGCTGTGGTGAGTGAACAACTTGCCCAGGGTTGTTAGCTGATAGTGGATTCGCCCGGAGTCGAACCCCGAACATCGCGATCATTGGGTTCGACGCGCTGACCACTAAACTATCAAGCCACACCAATTTCCGACGTTCCGATGTGTTTCAGTACTTGTTATCTATTTTAACTCAAACCAGTATCCGACCTAACACAGCGAGAAGGGCAGGAATGCATAATTGCCGTTCTAGGTTATCCAAGGTCGTTTATTTTGGCGTCAATCAAATGGCGAATACAGTTTTTTGTTAACAGAGGCGTCGTGTGTTAAAAAAGGTGGGAGAGGTGGAAAGCAGTTGCAACTTTTCGACAAACTGTAGCAAGTTTAAAACAAGAGATACGGGTGCTCACAGTTTTACTTTGCCCCTAAATTCCTGCAAAACGAGAAACATTTTCTTTTCACATGTAACCGTCGCTTACTGTCAAGCCATGCCTGATATGTTTACATTTAAAAGCATTTCGCAAATATTTTGTATGCAATTGGATGTACAACAAAACAGAAAAAAACCTTTGCTTGACATTTAAAAAAAACGTTTTTTGTTCTACGTGTAGCTACGGCGTGAAATCACGAGGTGGCCGCCCAGTCACTTTAAATAACACCGCTGCTAGCCTGCTAATTAACTACCACCCTCTTCAACGACTTTGCCGCAAACGAATTCAACGAAACTACGATGAGTATAACGACTTAAATCGAGTTGGAGGAAACGTGCAAAATAAATGGCGGTCTAGATAAAAACCCTGAATAATTTTCGACGAAATCGCTACAGTGACTCCGTTCGATGGCGTCGGAAAGGCTCGGAATTTCCGAATAGGCCCTACACAGGGGACAATGTTTAGACATAGAAGAATCTTTCGGTTAATCGTTAGCTTGACCTTGACCTTGACCTTGATTCATCCCGCATCCAACTCGACACATTGGGCCACACTCCGACGCCATCCGTGTCCATCAAGCGCTATACCTCGGCTTCCTCCCAGGTGAACCCCATCTTTTGTAAGTTTTTCTTAGCATAAGTTTGATGTTGTCGTTCATAAACCTCACAACACAATAAGTCCGAAACTTATGACAGTATTGTGACAAAATTTGTGACCGTTTTAAGATGATAGGCCTATATCTTAGACTTTTTGCAAATCGGGCATCATTTTACGTGTCATTACTGTAGCGATTTGCCGAAATTTTCTGGGTCAGTTTTTTTCCACCCGATCGTCATCGATTTTCCATGCACGTTTCGTCTTAATCGATCCAGTTTCTGAGAAGATAGTCTCGTAGGTCTAATAACTTGCAGCATCACTGCACTAATGTTCTTCAGCGCTAGCGCAGTCAAACCGCCTTTAACTAGAACATTCATGTGACCACGCACGATATCGGGAACCTTCGTTCTGCTGCGGCTTTTTGTAAAGCCCTCAAGACTTATCATTGTCATGCACTATCGATCTTACTGCTGTAGATGGGGCATTATAACATTTACGATTTCGCTACGAAGAGCCATCTTCGACAAATTATTACTTTCGGCTATTCGTCCGCAATACAATCACCCGGAATGGCTGATACGCGCTATAGATTGTGACTGAATATAGCGTGTTGATCAACACGAAGTGGACTATATGATGAATGAGCAACGGCATCCAGCCAGGTCAGCAACCTCAGCACTTAGCAATCTATAGCGTGTCCGCCGGCTCTCACTAGCGTTGAATTAACGAGTTTTCAATACGCATACGATGCACGCCAACCGTGGGCAGCGACTCCATGATGGGGGCGCGCTCGCCCGGCCCACTGCAAAAAGTTCGTGGGACCAGCGCCCCGCAATCGTTTGATTCCTGAAGATTTTTTTGCAACTGTAGAATAAGCCAATTTGTGTATCTCGGCGTCTGGTTCAAAAAAGCTATTATTTTTACATCCAAATTGAACAGTAACAATACAAGTAGCCTATATTTTTTTCCTTGCATAAGTGACAAAAGTGCACGACAGTTTTTAGCTTCAAATGTACGAAAACTCATTTAACATTTTGTTTTTTTACGGCGCTGGGGTAGCTTACAGCATTACCCAGGCCCCCGATAGCCGGATTTAATGATGGAAAAAAAGGAAAAAAAGAGAAACGAAACAAAGTAGGGGAACAAGAATAAAGAAAGAAGGGGAAGGCGGGTAGGGCAAGAAGGAACGGTCGCCCAACAGTGGTTACTAGAAGTCGGCGCCTGTCCGCCTCTGAATCTTGTCTATGTCAGCGCCGCATCAATAAGACGAAGATGAAACGGTCTTTGATGACGTCGACTCTGATCGCTTATTAATCGACCTCGGCTGGCGCTCTCTCGCAAAATATAACGACGACAATCTTCTTTACGATGTATCAGCCATGCGGCTTTTTCCATCTCACTGGATACCACGGTGGCGTTGGTATCGCCTCTCTCTCTCCCTCTCTCCCCCTGGCACTATGTCTGCAGTGGTATAACAGGTTGATAACTTCACGGGTGCACTCAATAGTGACAAAAGCACCTCGGGAGAGCACTAAGTAAATCAACCCAAACTGGACCCAATTGGTTCCCGACCAATAGACGGGCAGTAGGTTGGTAACCGGTAATTATAGTATAGTACGGCTATTTGGCTCTAGCACAAATAGCGCAATCACGGCGCCTTTTACTATACTATGGCGCAATTGAAGTACGTCTGCCGAGAGCTGCTGCGTGGCCGAGTGGGCAGCGTGAGCTCCCGCTGCCCGAAAGGTCCCGGGTTCGAGTTCTCGTGCATGCAAACTTTTTGCAACTTTTTTTCTTCACTGTTGTAATTAATTTTCGCTGTCGTAATTAATTTTTTTCGTCGGAATAAATGTCTGACTTAGTGTAGCTACGCTCACTTTACTTTTTTCAACATTTAACCCTATGTCAGACATTTATTCCGACAAAAAATTATAATTACGGCTCTCGCATTTTTCTACATTTTATGGTAAGGGTCAGTTAGGGTTAGGGTTATGGATAGGATCAGTACTTAGGGTTAGTGCCAGTGTTCGTTACTTGCTGCGTAAATTACAGTTGGGTCAATTCAGGGCCAATTTGGATCGATTTCGGTAGTGCTGTCCCGAGGCGCTTGTATCGTGACCAAACGAACTACAGTGTATGCCACACGACTTACCGTCGGCGAGCAGAGTAAGCGTTTTAAAGCGCTGTCTGCCAGTGTCTGAAGTGTACAAGGTCGTTCAGCACTCACACATACCACTCTAGACATTGTTCTAGCATTGCTGTGGATAGTCGAATCAAAGATATCTGACCTCTGATTTGCCGACGAAACGTCTTGCTACATTGGTTAATCTGACGCTATTTATTTGCTTTCTTGCTTGCTTATACCCCGTTTACACGATGAAGCAAACATGAAGCAAACTTAGAGCACACGTCGTGCACGTGTATATTGGATACGCTTGCTTTATGTTTGCTTCATCTTTGCTTCATCGTATAAACGGGGTTTTACATTCAAGTTAAAAACAAACTTGTTTTTTGCTCTTAAGCTACTGTGTGTTTGCATATGGACCACGTTACGTGAAATGAAATGATTGATTGATTGTATGTGTCAGATGTCGGTCACAGACGATGCGGTTCCTGGAGAGTCATCCGATGCAGGCGGCCCTGTACGTCATGATTCTACTAGACGCTTGCGTCGTAATCGCCGAAATACTGCTCGACCTCCACGCCATGCGAAGTCTGTAGCCGTATTTGAACCAGCTCAATACTCTGCGTACACGAGTTGGTGGCTTGGCGTAGCGGTAACGCGTTTCATCCGATCAACGAAGTTACTCTACGCCGGGCCGGGTTAGTACTTTGATGGTTGACTGCTTGCGGGCAGGTAAACCATCTCGGTATTTAACCAGCCGCTTAGGTCAACTCAGCTTTCCATCCCTGCGGGGTAGATAAATCAAGTACCAGCCTATCTGGCTGGGGTTAAGGCGGGGCGCGTTCATCTGTGTCGGGTGACAGGTAACGCTGTGTAATCCCATACGGCGGGTGACGCTCCGTAGCTCTGAGATAGGTTTCCTATGAAGAGCTATAGCATTTAACCATTTAACATGAAAAGAAATACTGTACATTATACACATGAAATGTGTAGCCTACTAAGAATGATAGAATTCTTCGTCATAGTCAGTCAGTCAATTAATAAAGCAATGCATCAATTACGCCAAATTCAGCACATACAAATTACAATAAACACATAAAGCAGGTTGCTATTAATATTGAAAAACTGAATACATAACATGCAGTAGATGGGTGTGACACGATCATTCACTTTGCTCAATACTCTGCACTTATCTGCATTTATTGCTGTTCTTATATAGGCCTAACATTTTCTCAAGCTAATTCGGGACAAGTTTTGAGAGATATTTTTACTTTTGGACCTAACATGCTGATATAAGATGTACGTTGGTGCAACATAACCGAGACGCAAAAATATTTGTATTGCATTTGTACTTCGATGCAGATTTAAGCATGTTCGGCAAGTTTAGCCGAATAAGAACTCCACAAAAGGGGCCTCACAGGACAGAGAATACCGGAAAACAGCACGACCTATTCTGGCCTGCTGTCGTCCGAATTCAGAAAGCCTTGTACTTATCTAAAGTCAGGCAATAGCAGCAAAAAACTTCGTAAGTTTTTGTGAATCAAAGTCAGAAAAATTATGTAAGAACCCGACATTTTTACCTAAAAAGGTCTAATCGGATTTAAGACCGGTGTAATGTATAATAATGCCTTCCATATAATAATAAGTCCGCAGTCATTATTATATGTATAATGTACACTCCCGCAGTCATTATTTATATTTATTCGGCTATGAGCGTATACTGAATAAGCGGTATGCAACAACGACTTTTAAAAGAAAAAAATATACTAGTCACCGTACTATCACACAAAGAGTTAATATTATACGAGGAAAGTATAAATTATACATATAACAACGACTGGAGGAGTGGGAATAGAAATTTTACATTATATTGGCTCTGCTTGTATTGCATTGTACCAACCGCTTAAAAATCAGTTAAATAAAAAAATCAAAAGTAACAAAAATGCTATAATCAGTGACACTACTCAGTGCATGTGTACGTAATGAGCGATCTGCTAACTGCCACCTTCTTGCTGTTACTTCCTGTCTTAGATCTTCTTTTGCCTCTCGAGCTTTCTGTGTATCTTTCGCCTGATAACTGAAATTCTCTTTCTCTCTACATACGTTTATTAATTATTTGACAGTATTGCTACTTTTAAATATCGTCTTAAATTTCACTTTGTCGCTTCTGCTTATCACGTCTAGTCACCCACACGCCTGCGCGTCAGATTCGATTATCGACTACTGGCGCTATACAAATGATTTTATTGATTGATTGATGTTGATTGATTAATGTGTGTGCTGCGTGGTTCAGCTCAATATCGCGAGGCGATGGCCGACTTGTCGGAAGCAAACGAGTTTCTGAGAACAGTTCACGGCGACGAGTTAGCGAGTTACGACGGTGACAGCGTGCGACACATTGTCAACATACTGCGAGCGTCGCGACCTGATCTTTACCCCTCCGCCTTGTCTGCCGACAACGACGTCTTCGCATACAACGCCACGCCCCTACGAAACCTTTTAAAAAATATTATGTACGCTCTTAATCTCCTAATTTATCAATCTGTTGATATATTACGTCGTAGTCATTGTTCTGTAAGACGTAGTTTGTTTTGTTGATAATTCTGTGGTCTGTGCATCTCGCCTCATCGCCGCTTTGTCACTGACGACCACAAAGTCTTCGCCTATAACGCCACGCCGCTGCGATACCTTTTTAAATATTACGTACGCTCTTAATCTATGGCAAATATATAAATTTCTTAATATATTTCGTCTTAGTCATTGTTTCGCCAAAGGACGATCGTTGTGTCAAAAATTTTGTGCATGCTGTTGTCATCTTTATCTTTTTGTGATGTTCACTGACGACCACGGCGTCTTCGCGTACAACGCCACGCCGCTGAGCAACATCTCGCTGACGGTAGCAATCGTCCGGCCGGCTGCGGGAAACAAGTCGACCCGGTTCCCGATGACTGCCGGCGGCGGCACGACTCTGGAAAGCCGGCGGTGGTCGGGGCTCGTACGGTCTGACCACGTGACGTCGGAACGACAACGAGAGGCCGACACTCGGCGACGTCGTCGAGCCGTCAAAGCACGCGAACCGGAAGTGACGTCAGCACCGTTATCATCATCATCATCGTCATCACGGTCGGGAAAAGGGCCAGATTACAGCAACGATATTATCGACAAAACGATCGTCGTCTTGCAAGACACTGACTACGACAATAACGAGATGACGACGCCTTCAGAACACGATTATAACGAAAACGACGAAGATTGGAAACTGGTTGTCCAACTACGCAATTATACCGCGGTGAACGACAGCTCTGACGTCATGAACATGACTCTGAACATGACGTCATATCCGCCGCCGCCAGACCGGACGTACGTCGACACGCTCTTCAAGATCGCGCACATCTTTCACGTCGTCGGCATCGGCATTCTCGCCTTCTTCGTTCTACAGGTCACTGCAGTCAGTATTATATATACGTAAAAATAACTACGAGATCTTAGTCCTGTACCGTCTTAGATTATGAAGATGTCTGTTTCGTTCAGAAGCCTGTATTAACTACGTTATACATTCGTCTATTGCCATTTTCCTAGATTTATAATACAAAATAAGTGTATAGATGTAAAATAAATTAGCCTTTTGTGATTATTATAATGTTTGGTGTTCGGCTACAGGAAAGACATCTAACTAGTAAAATTCCCTTTTGTTAATTGGTCGAAAAATCAATATTTGGGACCTGGCCCAACACGGAGTTACTGCAGAAAAATTTACCGGTTGAGCAGAATCGGATATTCTCAAAAAATAATGGGACTTCTGATATTGATAACGCGGCAGGTTTTAAAGAACACACAGACTGAAATCGTTCGAAAATTCTTGGGTTTGTAATTTTCGTGCGCATGTTTTACGCACATTATGAGGATGTTGATGGTCTCTGTCACAAAGGTTTTTTTAAAAATGCCATTATTTTCAGGTAAGTTACTCTATATATGATGCGTGTTAGGTTATGATGAAGATTTATGCCATGGGACTGGAGTTCTTCAGGAAAAAGTTGGAGGTTTGTCGCTGCGTTTTATTAGTTATCTCACAATATGCACGGATGAATTATGGCGTTATTATGCGGTATAACAAAACTTGATATATTGGCAGAACAATTCGTAGCAAGACGGTTAGACTTTTTTGGAGCTTTTGCCACAGAACTATAGCGATATTCCAAATCGTGAAATAAATATCGACGTCGCAACGACGTAAGTTCAATGTTTGCGTGCTATGCCTCTTAGCAGTCGCGGACGTTTTTCTCCCAAATATAACTACATCATTCTTGTCTTAACGACTCGCGAGCGAATTCAGCATTTAGCCGACTGTACAGTCTGTCTGTCTCTCTGTCTGTCGTTTGCCTGTCACGGATGTAGGCTATTGTGGCTAAACGGTGCGAGATAGGGCCTAGGTTGCTAGTGATCACTAACAGGAAGTCGCATATTGGCTTTTAAATGGCATGTAAATCATTGACCTTGGATGATCTTTAAGGGTCATAACGCACTATGCTATGCTAATTGTGCGGTATTGTAGCTAAACGGTAAGTCGTACGGGATCGGCAATAGTACCATCAGATAGGGCAGTAGCAACTTTTTATAGGTTGTCAATAGAAACCATGTCTTCATCTGCAGCGGTTTGGCCGCAATTTTTAATGGAAAGTTTTAAGCTATAAATGGCCGTATCTCGGAAACGGTAAGAGATAGGGCCAATGTTACTATTTATCAGTAATAGCAAGTGGCATACGGCCTTTCACGCGCTATTGTGGCTAAACGGTGCGAGATAATGCCTAGGTTGCTATTGATCACAAGGAAGTCGCATATTGGCTTTAAAATTACATTAAAATCATCGACCTTTGACGACCTTAAAGGTCACCGACAACCAGTATGTTCGGCTATCCTAGCGACAGCTGGACTTCTTGTGGCATCTGGCATTACTTTGTGGATGCATGCATGGGTAGCTCGGTAACTGGCCAACAACGCTTGCACTGCGCAATACGCCATGATACGCGTATTGTGAATAGTCGTCGCCGCCACAACGACAACGTCCGAACAGATTAAGCGCATGTCGCGCCGCCTGCTGATCGCTGGTTTCTCGCATTCTTGTCTGTCTCCCATCCATAGTAATCGACTGTGTCGGTGGTCGGCCAGTGGCACAGCGCGGCGTCGTGTGTGTGCATGTGTGTGGTCGTCGTGAAATTTTAATGCGCAGTCGTATAACCGGCGCGAGGAGCTGATGCGGCCGCACGCCTTGACGGCACCGGACTGACGAAACGTCACCCAGACTCACACTCCACTTACTTCGATCTGTTGTACAACAAGCTGTGTACAAATATCAATGGACGTATAAACGGAATTGTTAATTCGTACAAAATGTCCGTTAAATTGTAAGAATCAGTTTAGCGCGGCGGTCATTGGCGCCGCGCGGTTGAAAACGCAACAAAGTAACATGTTCCGAAAAGGCGTTTGAAAAAGCTGACTGGTGCTGAATTACGGATATTTGAAAAAATAACAGTTAAGAATGATTTGTTGTACGTTATCGATTTTTTTGTTGACTTGTGCCAGTCTTTAATTGTCCTGCACTTTTTTGTGAATCTTCTGAAAGCTTTCGATATGCTGTGGATCTGAACGTCAATCCAAGTCGTCGCGCTAATTTCTCTATAAATCCATAACATATTGACATATCAAAACGTCGTACTACAGGCTGTTGTATCACGTGTCCAACACGTCCACGACAGAGATGTGCGGTCTGCGGACTCGTCAGTCCGCGGACGCTGATCCGCAGGGTTTTTTTGCGGACGCGGACTGACGCGGATCCTTGGTCAAAATCTGCGGACTGACGCGGACTCAAAAGTTTCTGGATCTGCACATTTCTGGTCATCGACAAATCGAATTAGTGGAACTTTAGCACGGATGCAGCTTCAACGACGGTCACATATAGGCACGATCGCTTCCCAATTCCCGGTCGCGTGTTTTTGGAGTTATAACTGGAGCACGAACCACTGTTTAATACTCCCGCGTGTGACGTAAACACAACCTCCACGCGTTACAACTGTGCAGTCGTTGTATTGACAAATTTCGCCAGTTTGACGATTTTCAGATGTGTTTAGTACTTTTCTTCGACAAGTGTAACTAGCTGGCCAAGTTAGGTTTCAAATGCCAAAGTAAAAATGTCACGTCGTTGAGGCCTCGCAAACTTTGATCACTGGCCATGTAGCGTCATAAGACCGCCCATCATTTTGTTGTGAATGAAAGAACATGATGAACTGAGTTTGATGTGTTTCTACATACGGCGGAACGCATTCCGTTCAGTAACGAAGAACCAGTTTACGTATATTCAGTATCCCGATTTTTTTGGAACTTCCCACAGCGAAATGTAGGTATGAGCTATATTTGCAAGAGAAAGTTGTGATGTGTTGTGTAGCTTATAGCTGTCTTCGCAGAATGCATGTTGGTGTAACACGTATGGCGCTGAGTGATCTGTGTCATTATTAGCTAGCGTCTTAGAGCAGATAGTGGCTTGCTGGCTGGTTGTTCTTTGACAGATCGTTAGTAGTAAGGCGCCGGTGTCCCACTATAGAATCACCACCTAGAAAAGTCTCCCCCAGGCGGCTCTCTGGGCGGGGCAGATTTTTTACCGGTAAATTGTCGGCCGGGGAAACTTTTCTGGGAGACGATCCTATAATGGGAAAACTTTTTATGGGGCCGTCGATATTTTAATAACGGGGAGACATATCAAATCCGTGATTATCTTTCCCCGGGCGGATTTTTCATGGAGGAGACATTTCAATGTGACACCGGCATGCAGTGCACTCATGCGCATGATTCGTCGCATCAATCCAATCTAACGACCATAACGATTAGTTCTTAGATGGACGCGACAAATGATCTAAGATCACACCGTAATATTACCAGCTGACCTAATCCCCGTCCATCGATCAGTGACTGTCAGAGCTACTGGCAGTAGGCCTAACTATGTAATAGCTTTCGATGAAATAACCGGCCCACTCATCAGGTAGCCTATGTCAGTCGCCTTGATTTCAACCTCTTGTATATAATCTTCACTGGGTGGGCCAAAAATGGCACTCTTTTGGGTTGGTACTTAATGCAGTGTTTATACGAGACGATTGTCGCCGCGATCGTCGCCGCGACCGGTCGCCGCGACGATCGCCTCGTGTATTCAGTGCATAAGTTTTCTTTCTTGTTAGATGCATTATGGTTGCAATTTTTGCTTACTCACTATTGTATTCATTGCTTGCCGTCGTTATTCGTCTGCCGATGTAAACAACTATTTCATCACGATGGTTGCATTAGCTAACGATGAACGCGTCATGATTCACAATCTGTTTGCGGAGAACAACACTGGGGTTCTGAGAGAATTATGAAGATAATTTCAAATAAATGAGCACATTTGAACTGTGAGTAATGAATAGCAAATGTAAAATTTGTTAAAAAAATATAAATATTTAGTGTTTTGCATTTTATATGGTATCGTATTGACCTAGTTGAAAAGGCACACCTGGTATGGGAGCGTATACAAAACTCGTGGAGAAGCCCGGTTTGTCTCTTAGCTTTAAGTTCCCCGTAGTTTACAGAAAAGTTTCAGAGATCAGAAACTTCAATTGACCGCAGGTCGCACAAAGATTCTTGTGCAAAAATTTTTATTTTAGCTCGCCGTAACATTCTCCGTCGGCTTTTATGTGTCTCGCGGTCTGTTCTAAATTTTGCTAAGTTCAAAAGGGTGGCTTCGAAATTAATAATGATGTTGGTACTGCAAATTTTTAATGTTTCTAAAGTAACGTATTAACGGCGTTTGGATTAACATAAAAATCTAGCAATTGGAATAACTGCGTTTGTCTTGTCGATTTATTGTTTGCTTTATAAAAGTGAATTTATAAAGAATATTCCAAAAATGACTGCGACAAGAAAAGTTTTAATAACGGCAACGAAATTTAATGAAACCCGAAAATGAGTAACGAAATAAAATTCAGCTAAACATCGATCAATAATAACCGTTGCGCAACTATTTCGGATGACGAAAAAACATATGTGCCTATTAGGGTTAGCCGAATAAAAATATTATGTTTTGACTGAAAGTGTGGAACGGTCGAATGTTGCAGATATTCGACGCGGTGATAGTGCTGACATCGTTTGGTCTGGACCTGGTCTTTATTGAAGGCATCACCGAGGCTCAGAGTGAGAGCGCCATAGCCCTTCTCATCATCTTCCTGCTCTGGCGAATACTGCGCATCGTGAACAGTAGGTCTATGAGATTAATACCCCGTTTACACGATCAAGCTGGCTCGACGAGCTGGCTATATGTTAGCTGAACGAGCCAGCTCGATGTTTGCTCGATCGTGTAAACGCGGTATAAATGAGCTAAACATTATTATAAACTAAACATAGTAGAAATTATGATAACAACGACAGTTAATGCACACACAGCGATAGACCTACTACACTGTGTCCAAAAAACATCCCAAACATTTTTAATTGTAACCTCAAAAAGGATTATCGGATTTTAATAACTTTTAATGAAATATTCTTGAGACAACTAGCTATCAAATGTCTTTTCAATTTTCCACCTCACCCAATGTCTGTTTCTGCACTACCTGAGAAAAACAAAACCAACGAAATATTACTTTTATCCAATGCGGTGTGATTACTTAATCAACGTAATACACAAAAACACATTTTGTTCACATTTCTGATACTTTGGCTGATATTTTATACAGTTGTTTATTTTTCAACTGACTAAAGAAAAAAATGCTTGAAATGTCAGTTTATTATGCGGACACAGGCATGAAAACGCTTTATCCATTTATTAACAGCAGTATCGATAATGTTCTGCTCCAGACCAATCCAAACTTTACCGGTCAAGCATTGTAATAGACTGGCTGTTAGCGCCCACAGATCTGGATAGATAAAATTTATTGACGTTTTTTCATCTACTTTAACACGTATTGTGCTTAGTCTGCTATCCCCAGGTAGTGCAGAAGCAGACGTTGGGTGCGGTGGGAAATTAAACAAATATTTAATAGGCATTTGTGTCAGAAATATTCTTGCCAAAAATTATTAAAATCTGCTAATCTTTCTGCGAGTTACAATCGATTATGTCAGATATTTTTTTCAGGTTTTCTGTTTATTTCAAAGTATATTTCGCTTGATCTGATTTTCCTAGGTAGTGCAGAAGCAAACAATGGGTGAGGTGGAAAACTGAAAGGTCACTTTATGGCAAGTTGTGTCAAAAATATTCGTACCAAAAATTATCAAAATCTGATAACTGGTTTTCAAGTGACAGTCGAAAATGCCGGGAATGTTTTGGACACAGTGTTGTAATGACAAGAACAGTGACATTCGTTAAGTTGTCGTGATTTACTAATAGTCAGCATCACGCCGTAGTTGCAACTTAGGCCTATTATAGTATAAGCACCGTCAGTAATACTCCGTTTATACGATCCAGCAAACATCAAGCAAACGTCGAGCAAATGTATTTGAAATACACGTGCTAACTGCTTGACGTTTGCTCGACGTCTGCTCGACGTCTGCTCGATGTTTGCTAGCATTCATCCAGCTACCTCGACGAGCTATGGTAATTAGCGTGCTAATTAGGAGGGCGGGCAGGTTGTAATTGGAAGGCCTATAGTAACACGTGATCATGTGTGGGCTAAGCCTATATATATAGGCCTACATTTGAGCCAGGGGGCAAGGTTCCATCAGGCTCGCTTGATGTTTGCTCGATCGTGTAAACGGGGTATAATAATAATGTGTGTACTTTTAAACGGCGTCTCAGAGCAGATATAAGAAAGCGTCAAACTTTTGTACATGTTATCTTCGCCAAATATTCGACGCCGCTGCGGCAGCTGGTCCTGTTTCTGTACAGTGAGATTAAACGCTGTTCGTTTCGTTTTCGAGACGCAAATTAATATCGAGCCGGAAATAGAAAGATGGTGGTATTCTGCTGCATTTTAGTCCGGACACCTTCCATTCACGGATCTATCATCATTCCGGTGTGAGAAGTTGACAGCAGCTGACGCCGGTATTATGATGCAGTGATCCAACTGCCGAATAATGACGGCGCGTCCAAGACACCCTTCAACAACTCAGACCTCCTGTACCCAGCACAGCCGCCATTCATAGACAGTGACACAGACTTCCTAGTGGCCAGGGGAGGATCTCTTCCACGGCCGAAAGTTTGCCGGGACGACGCTTATACACTGGGTCTAATTCTTGCATATTTTTACGCGCGAGAGCTAGCATAACTAGCTATAGCGGGTATTACGTAGCTATGGTGATTCTGGCTTGGTGTCTTGGCTCGTCTGCCGTGAAAACGGTTGCAGTTAGGCACAGACATGCTACTTATTATAACAAACACTGGTGATGAACTTCTTGGAAATGTCAAGATCGATGACCTTGAATGACCTTGAATCCCCAAAATAAGGAGTTTTAGTGAATCTTTCGCGATTTTAGACTGCGACGCACATTTCAAGAGTGAATTGCGCCGAAACTGCGGGAGACAGACCATGACAACCTGCACGTGAAATTTTCAGTATTAAACGTAGATTTTGGCGGTCTAGGTTTCAATCTTCTGCGTTCAACGAGGCCGGCGCACGTGGGTGTCAAAGACGGGTACCCTTTTAAAAAATAGTGATTTTTTGCGCTATTTGCTTGTCTAGTTTGAAAACGGTTGCAGATAGGCACAGACGTGCTACTTATCATAACAAGCACTGGTAACGTACTTTTTAGTGCTATAAACATCAGTAACCTTGAATGACCTTCAACCCCAAAATAGGATGGTTTAAGTGAATTTTTTGCGATTTTCGGCTGCTGTATAGTGAACTGAAACGAAATGGATGGACGTAGATCAAAATTACCTGCGAACATGAACTGCTATGGGATCTTGCGCGTCTCATGAGCATTAGTTTAGATTTCTTGTTTGGCAACGGCAGAATCGGACATTTTGCATTCGGCCCATGGCTTAGTATTATCAAATGCAAATGGCCATTTTATACATCCAAAGTGGACAGTAAAGTTCGAAATGTGTTGCTGCGCAGGTAACAAAATGCGCAAAAATCGTTATATTTTTTGGTACATTTTGAGGCAGTGAAACTCGGCATTTTCCGTCACTCATTTTTGTCACTTGCATAATGTGGCATTTGTATTTGTATTTTTTACTGGGTTTGAAGAACTTGCTACACTCCGTAGCTGGATTTAGAAGTGGAAAGAAGAAAGGGGAAAACAAAACAGAAGGTAGGACAAAAATGGAAAGAAGGGTACTGTATGAACAAAAGGTCGGACCCACAGTGTTTTTTATGGGAGAAACGCGTTTCTTTCTCGTTTTCCCTTCCCGCGTCCCCCGTCCCCCGTCC
>Ga0209367_1006404_pt1 | contig 16307 bp, 9 predicted proteins | sample WorMetLIZISLAND2_FD_187412 | JGI IMG/M metagenome (GOLD analysis project Ga0209367, IMG submission 187412) | Marine gutless worms symbiont microbial communities from Max Planck institute for Marine Microbiology, Germany - Olavius geniculatus... ... | reverse complement strand
GTGTTACTATATGTGTTATGACATCTATAACTGTGCATATTTTGAATATTATGTCAAAATAAAAATTTGAGCAAAAACGGGTTAAACAATGACAGTGAAAAACATTCCAAAAGTTACTGTAGCAGCCAGCCAATTAAGAAAGAAAGCTGTCTTTAGCATAAAATTTAACCAACTCGTCGTGTTTCTGTTAAACGAAGTGAGGCTTTTTCAGTTTATGTCTGTCTATTTTGTGGTCGTTCATGGTTAAGTAAAGGTAAAGCAAAGTTCTCAAAGACCAGTGAGCTGTCAAATGCAGCATTTGATACATCATGGTGGCACTGAAAGTTCACTGCTTGATTATCGCTTAACCACCAAGCAAACTGCACGAGTAGCTCTACAGTACAGCAGTGATGTAGTCAAGTCCTCTTAGTTTGAGTCCAAGTCACAAAAAATAAGGACTCGAGTCCAAGTACTACATGACTGCGTGGGTCCATATACAGCAAACAAAAATACACAAAGGACAAAATATGCAGGCAATTTCCCCGATAAATGAAAGAAATGACAGAATTTTTTTCCAAGTTATTCCAAGTTATTCAAGTTTTTCCAAGAGTCCCGTGGGTTCCAGTTCCGAGTCACGAGGGTCCGAAACAAGAAAATAAGTAGTCAAGTGCACTGTCAGACTAGAGTCCTACATCAATGCGGTACAGCAGTCACAAACAGACAGCCGAGTGGGTCTTTTTCCAACCAAGGTCAGTACTTGGGCAGACTGAGTGTCTCTTGTTGAAGCTTTCTGGCTGGTAGCACTAATTACCAAAAACAGCCACAAACTACAAAAGACTACCCAAAACTTTGATTGTTTCCACTTATGGTTGGAACTAAGGTTAAGGTTGGGGATAAGGTTTAGGCAGTTCTCAGTATTTAGTGCCATGCTTTCTGGCTGCCTGAATATTCTGCACTGCAGCTTCTGCAGCCTTGGCTCGCAGGTCTACCAGTAAGTAACCACGGCGATGCCATGAGCTTTACTGGTTACCAGCCAGCACTCTCGACGTTTGGATGGGTTTTTCGCTCTAACTGGGTCTCTGTTACAAAAAACAGGAGTCCGACATGTAGCACCGGAACTCGCAGTGTAATAAAATGGCATTAGTTTAGTTGCTGCTGTAACTCGTGTGTAAACTGCTGGACAGAAATAGAGGCCATGGGCCTGCTTCCAGATATTCATTGATGATGATGTAATCACTACTACCAAAATGCTGTTTTTAAGTGAGCGCTACAGACAACAACCCTTGCAATATAATGACAATAACACTGCAAAACAACAGCTGACTATCAAACAGTAGGAAAACAACCAAAACCGAAATGCGTGTTGGAAATGCGGGCTACAAACGATTTAACAACTGTATCTTTACTGCTACCTACGAATAGACAAAAAACATGCAGCATGCTTCACTTCCTTACAAAGCGAAAGAACTGAACTGAACTGAACTGAAAGGCTAGTTCAGCTGCGTTTATGGATTGTGCAAAGCGAACAAACTGCCAGTTGTTCAATTTTGTACGTGCCTTTAGAAAATGCACGAGTTAAGATATCGGCAACTAGAAGTTTGGGACAGGGCCCAACTTGAGGCCACCGGCGTCGTTAAGTCTAATTAGCAAAAATCTAAAATGTGCTCAACGAATCTCGCTGAAATTTGACTTCAATTCCCTACAGCAGGGTCGTCCTACCCCAATTTTGGAGAAGTGGAAAATAAAAAAAAGAAAAAAATTGAAAACATGAGGCCTCCCATTATTACATGTGGGCAGCCTAATAAACTTTCATGTTTGGTAGTTATCTCACAACAAATCGGCAATTGAAACTATCACTTGGTGAGCGCAATTCTACGAACAGACAGTCTGTACTGACTTAAATAGCACCACAATACCTCTAACGTTAGTATTACATACTAACCTCGGTAAAGAACAAGGTCCTAAGCCATACAGGCATCAAGCAAACAGCAATGTCAGTGACATGTTACTAGCACACAGCAGCAATTCTACACACTGTGGTAATGTTCAGAAACACGCATGGTTCCCACACTTTTACTGACAAAAATTTCCAGGACTTTTCCAGTGCCATCTAAATATTTTCCAGAACCTTCTCAGAGCCTGCCAAGGTTTGAATATAAAAAACAAACAGCAGTTGCTTACTGCATATACAGAGTGTAATCCAATCTGCATAAATCTTCATAAGCAAAAATTGTCAGGAAACTGTTCAGTTACACTTATTCACACAATATATACACGGCAGTGAAGGAAGCAAATGAGGGAGTGAGGGGAGTCAAGGCCCCCCTGAAGCTAAAACATTCAACTTTTGGACGTTCACTGGTAAATCAAAATAAATCAACTATCCAGGATTTTCATTTCACAGGACTTTCCAGGACCTCAAGCTTTAATTTACAAAACTTTCCAGGACCAAAGTCTTTTTTCAGGACGTTCTACATTCTAGAAAATCAAGGGAAAAATTCCAGGACTTTCCCATTGGCATGGGAACCCAGAACACAATATAAAAAGAAATTTGATAAGAACTGCTGAATTTACTGAACATCATTAGTACTAAAACATCCTTTCAACATGCCGACTGCTGAGCATCTCAGCACTACAGGGTGGTCCAGTAAAAAGTAATACCCAATACCTGCACCAAATATCAATCTATTTTCAAAATTCTTTCATCGATATACGAGTTCTACAATAAACTGCAATTGACTGAGTGACAATTAAACACCATGCCTCAAACGCTACAGCACATTTACGAGTATTTTACGAAGTTATGATGCGAACAAAAGTCAGGTGTTTACTTTTGATGGACTACACGATAAATAGTCAGGCCTACTCAACGTTTAGCTACAGAACAGAATGCAAATCAGCACTGCTTTGAAATACACACAGTTCAAACGAAGCCTAACGTAGTGCGACAGGATGAAATCATTTCCTTCTAGTGCTGTAAGCAATGCACAGTGATGGGTCTGAGGCCAGCATTTTCAAGGACAATGAAAAGCAAGTGGGCTTCGAGACAAAGGCCACCATCTTTTGTCCCTTGAGGTTGAGGACAATCCATGAGGACCCCATCCCTGTCAATGCATGCCACAGACATGACATCTTAGCCACTGTCAACTTGCATGCTGACTTTGAAGTGACAAATTTTCATGCAATATTCGAACGACAACAACGCTAAACGAAACGAGCAAAGACTAGTGCCACCATGTATGCGGCCATCTGACCGTCCAGCTGGCAGGGGCAAAAAGGGTCACTGTGAGGTGCCAACTAAGACTAACAATGGCACAATCATATGCCTCAGCCATCTGTAACTAAAAAAAATGTATAAATCATTTTCTTGAGGGTTATTTACATGTGACGACCTGGACTTTCTAAACTAAAAAGAGGCACACCAGTTACTCCGGCCCCGAGTAAGGTAACTGCTGTAATCCATATGGAAAGAATCGAGAAATCGGCAGACGAATGGATGGATTATAAGGGCAAGACGCGTGGTACGTAAGGCCGTCAGCCAGCCGGTAACGAGGGTCACCACTGCGACTGCATTCCCACGCTCTTTGTGGCACTTTTAGTTTACCCATCTTGTGCTTACCCATGTCACGCATATTAACGATCGGAACAATAACACAAAACTACAGTACGACGATGCTCTGTGCCACAAAAATGCATCATCAAAAACACTACTGGACAATGGCAATAGCCATGCATTAAGCTAATCAATCAAAACACATTTTTATAGTGCCGTCTGTCACGAATGAAGAAGAGGCAGAGTTTTCAGTTTTTCCTTTTACCCAGGACATTCCCCATTTTCTGCTCATATTCCATTATGTTCCCCCTAGAGAACTGTCGACCTTTCTAGATTTCCGACGTGTGGTCACCCCGTGACACAAATACTGCCGACAGAACACAAGAAAAGCAGTGAACTCCGCCGAAAATACAAAAAACGCAGTTCTTTAATAATAACACACACAGACGACAAAACCTGTGTCCTTGAGACAAAAAAATGAAACGATGTTCAACAATTACTCCTAAGCATTAAGAAAAATACACTGTGCTAAGTTTCTAACCAATGAAATACCTGCATCATTATGCGGATTACTATCCAGATGACACTTGGATACTGGATACAATATGGAAAGTTAACATTTGAATGAAGTCACATTTAGAACATTGTACAACTGATCTGAACGATCAAAATTTTAGTGCTTGCCACAATATTCTCCTTTTTCGACAATGCAACAAGTTTATGTATTTTATCTATTACACAATATTCACCATTTTGCAAAAATAATGTAATTAACTCACCTAAATATCATAAAACACAATGATAAGTTAGTACGGCAGGAAATGGAGAAAACAGAGAGTCTGGCCCCAGATGGTCTTTGACCATGAGACAGAGATAAAGAAAACAAGAAATTTGAGCTAATGCTCACGAGACGCGCGAAAGCCTAAAACAGTTCCGGTTCAGTAGTTTAGCTGAAAATTGGGGTGTTCACGCTAAGTTAATATACAAATACCAAATTCTCTATCTGGGTCGCATAATAATAGTTCCGTGGCGCCACCTTGTGAATGATATAGACTTATGTTGCAGCCTGAAATCACCAAAAAATCCATAAAACCCCCTATTTTGGCGTTCAAGATCATTCAAGGTCATTGAATTCAGCGCCAATCGAGAGCCAGTGTACGACTTCCTATTAGTGAATAATAGTAACCTAGGCCCTATCTCGCACTGTTGCTGAGATACAGCAACTTATTGGCCAAAAATCGCAAATTGTGCCCACCCCCTTTCATTTAGCGCCCTCGTTCGGGGTGACTCCCTTCAAATTTATGGAAAAGCTTTACGGTTCATGAAACTAGAGTCTTCCAGGCAGCCGATGGTGAAGACTTGGTGATTCTAGCTTGCACCATTTTTGACTGATCCACCCGTGTGATGGACGGACAGACAGAGGGACAGAATTGCGATGGCTAAGATGCGCTGAAAGCAGTAGCTGCTTTCGCGCGTAAAAACAACAACTAGTACAAGATAATGTTCACATATCCACTGATCATCAGCATGCCAGCGATTTAAAACAAAAATACAACATGTAATTATGCTGCAAGAAATTGTTTGTCAACATTCCGTAAACAGAACTGAAACTGTGTACCTGAACAGGCTCTCAGTTTCTCCGATTCCCAACAAAAGCACAGCATGGAAAAACTACTGGCAAACAATCTACCAATCATACAACCTGTAACCAGTAACAATGAAAACAACCAGAATCATGTTACGTAACACAATAACGTGACTTGTTCATTTCACATGCTGAAATAACCGCACAGTTGGATTTGAATCTTGCATCTGAATACAAACTGTCTCAAAAAGTTACAAACACTTTCTGAGACATTTTCAGGGTTCCTACAGGTTTTCTGTAGCAAAACTCCCTGACTTTTCCAGTCATGGAATGACAATTTCCCTGACATTGTCGAAACAATAACCCTATCACATAAATGTCATAAATGGTATTAAGTAATGAAATGGTATTAATAAAGCAATATGGAAATGACAAAGGCCCCGGTTGGGGGGTCAAAACCCCCCTGAAGCTGAAACATGTCTAGCTTTTGTACATTCAATGGCAGCCGCAAATTTGCCTGCTTTTTAATATTTGGAGATGCAAAAAAATCACAGTTATCCGCAGTCTGCATGATCCAAGATCATTTTCCCTGACTTTTCAAAAAAAATATTTTTCCTTGACATTTCCCTGACAACACAAATTCCCTGACATTTTCCAGTTTTCCCTGACCTGTAGGAACCCTGCATTTTTCGTGCAGACTGCTACAGAATGTAAGCATCTTGGCGGCACGATAATACCGATAACAGTGCATAATGATGGGTGATATCTCATGCAGACCTCTTGTCAAAACACAAGATTCAAATCAAACAGATTTTGATCATATTTTCAAGAAAAGTGCCTACATGCCGGAGTGAGTGAGTGAGTATGACTTATATGTCCCACCCGACACAGTATAAGTCATTTCGGGATAGCCTTTGCAGGCAAAATTGCACTCACACATAATAACGAAACAAAAAGTTTAACCTTTACAGAAAGTTTTACCTTCATGAAACACAAAAACACAAAGAATGACTTAAACCTAAAATTGTACTAGAAATGACTGGATTAGCTTTTGGGTAAGATCCATCATTTCCATGATTCGTTACCATCACTAGATAGGATAACGGCTGATAGTTTGCAGTGTATCTTGGAAAGTCAAAGATAAGATTAATTGAAAATACCAACTTCACATCAAGCAACATCACTCCTCACCTTGGTGGAGGGATATGTTGCACCAAGCACTGCCTAGTATTTCATAACTATACCATCACCAAAAATATCTGCATTGTGTGGTGTTCTCTCTCCATGTTTGTTTGCCATTTTTATTGACAGTGTTGTCGACAAAGTGATTGAAAGTGGCCTTGGTTGTTATCTCAATATGACATGCTTTAGTATTTTGTTGTATGCAGACGATATTGTATTGCTCGCTCCTTCTGTTCACTCGCTGCAGCTTTCGCTGCATACGTGTGAGGATGAGCTTTCATCCTTGGACATGCGATTAAATAACAAGAAATCTGTTTGCATTCGAACTGGTCCGCGTTATAAAGCCGATTGTTGCAGTCTTGTAACCAGAGACAATTGCGAATTGCTTTGGTGTAACAGTGTTAGATACTTAGGTGTATACATGACATCTTCAGCTGTATTCACTTGCTCCTTCAGCAACTCAAAAAAACTACTTTTCGGGCTTCTGATGCACTTTTTGGTCGTGTTGGCCGTGCCACTTCACCCGACGTCATTGTACAGCTGTTTAAAGCGAAATGTCTGCCGGCGTTATACTATGGCTCTGAAGCTTGTCCTGTTAACAGAACAGTGACTAAGTCTTTGCAGTATGTAATTAAAAGTTGTTTCAGCAAAATATTTCAGACTAAGTCTGATGATGTTATTGCTGAATGTATGAATATGTTCAGTTGTTTGCCTGTAGCTGATACAATTTCTAGACGTAAAGAACATTTTTTGTCTCGGTTCAGACAAAGTGATAACTTTTTATGTTATCTGTGCCGTCTTGCTGCATTTTGAGTTCTGATGGACATTATATTACATCTTTAAGTCTTAGTTAAGTTTTAGTTAAGTTGTATTATTTCTTTGCTGTTCATTTCTTGTCTACCGTATTACGGTGAATAAAGATGTGTGTGTATATTCGTGGCCTCATAAAAAGCTCGAGTCCCCCCAAAATAAAAAAAGATTGCTCTCCCACGTAATTTTTACTATATTTAGCGTTTTATTCACACCACCGTATAGCAACCACTAAGCGACAGACTTAAGGTTTTACTATCGTCATCAACATAGCTACATCATCATCGCAATCGTTCTCTCTATCGGTGCTGAGCTCCCGAAATTATTTCAATCAATAAATCAATCAAAATGAAAATCGTTTAATTTAGCGTTAATCTTGAAGAATAACCGATGTTAAATACAATCTAGCATTATGTGTTTAAAACTGCAGCAACGCGATCCAGAATGGTCTCCTACGTCTACTATAGCAGCCTAGCAGGTTCTAGCAAGAGCTATAGCATAGCCTAGAAATCCTGGGATCCACATTCCGGAATAGTCAGCCGGTTCTGGACTTCATCCCGCCAGTGTGACAACTGACAAGTGCTCGCTTGCATCTTCCCTGTTTATCAAATTCATTATCGTCTCGACGTGCGTCGGAAATGTTTAGAAACCGTAGCCTATCTGGCGAAGCTTGCATGGAAGACGACGCGCGCGTATAAACTAACAACTCGAACGAAACCGATGCAACTTGAACGAAACGCACGCAATTGAGACGGATGCGACGCTGTAGCATATGTCTTGAAGCTGGAAAAGTCACGGCCGCATCTGAAAAGATTCAGCAACTGGCTGCGGTAAGACTGGGAATGTTTGCACCCTAAGTTTATTTAAAGGTGACAGCGTTTTATCTATCTATCCTATCTAAACCTGGAGGTCATTTCCATCAGCTCCAATGGTATTAGATGCTCCGCTAACGTCTTCTGACTTCCCGAACTCATTCGTCCAGTGACCGAATGAGTTGGATATCGTTACTTCCTTGTTTTAACGTCTGGATATGCGATTACAACCGCACTATCCGCGTATAGGGTACAATACGTGCTAAAACTTAGTGCTTCTCAGAATAAGAACAGGCGTTATAACAGGGATTCGAATAACCGAATAACGAAATTGGCCGACGGAGGCCTATCTATAAATTTGCCCGTTGCTTACTAGTTTATCTTGTCATTTCTTATCGTTAATTTTCATTTACACACCTTCTGCAAATAAGTAAATTAAAAAACACACACAAATTCATGCGGTGTTATTGTTAGGCGCAATCTTCGGATCAGCACAATCTTAAGGACAGCGTAGATGCTGACTTGCGCAGTCTTAAGATCGACAGAATGCTGCGCAGCAATGTCCCAGCTTGTCCCTTTACACGCAAAATCTTAAAATTCTAACTGAGACATATCACTTAACGAGAAATCCATAACTTGCAATCTTATCATTGTAACAGCTCTAGATCACTGCCTACTTGGAAAACAGGCACGTTTCCAGTAACTGGCTATAGTGCCACTGGAAGCGAGTTCCAGACACACCGTCGGTATGGCTATATCCATAAAGGCCGAATGAACGAATAATTATGCAGAGTCTAGGGTGAGAACAGGCTATCCAAGGAGTCAGTCACTAGCATCTAATAATATTATACAGGAAGGAATCCATGGGATGAAGACTGACAGAACACAGACAGACGCCGATGGTTCTTGGGCTCCGGTTGGTTAATTTTTCAGTGCATTGCAGATCGACGTAAACGCAGTACTCAACCGAGCACCAGTAACGTTATTAGTAGGTTCACAGTCATTTAGCTTCATTAGCTTAATTACATTATTACTTACGTCGAACGAAAAAAAATATTGGTTTGCTTCGTTCGTCTGTCTGCAAAAAATACTAAAAATACTAAAGCATCTTAATATCTTAGTAACCTTATGGTGATTTTTGAAGAAGTGAGGCGCGGCCAAGGAACAACTCCAGTTAGATTTTTTTCACGGTTATTTTGGTTTACGGCCGAAATTCAAAAGTTTTAAACGATGAAGACTGTAGCATTGTAGCTTATTTGTTTTTTTTGTAACAGAGATGTAGTCCCCTAGACCAAAAATCTTGATCGCGAGGCGCCTTGAGGTCAAAAAAATAAAGACGTGGTCTTGGTCCTGGTTTCTACAAAAAAAAGTCTTGTTCAGCCTACGTCACATTTGCCAATGTGTGAAATAGCAATAATGTACTAGGCTATTATTTGTTAGAATATAATATCGTTATAGCGTCAACGCGATTTCTGTCATGAGCTTGAATTTGCAGCCGTGTCTTTGCTGCAGTTCAAAGCCACGAAATAAAAAAAAACAGTCACACGCACCGTGGGGAAGGTTTGCTCTCTCCAAGCGATTCGAGATAAAGTTGATGATACAAGTGATATGCTCTCCCGTGACGAGTATACGTAAAAAATAGTTGTCGATAGCGAAAACACATCATCACGGTAGACTCGGTTCCACGGTTTTGATAGACCAGATAAAAACTGAGTTTATCCATGATGGATCGCTGACATCTTGGGAGTTGGGTCACGGATACTTTGCCGCTCAGACAGACTAAGACTTAGTAATTGACTAATCGACTTGCGTCGCATAGCGCCTAACGTAGTTTATTTGTCTAACAATGGATTCCTGCTTCTTCCTCAGACAGATGTAGAAAAAAACATCTTTCATAAATGCCAAACTTCTACTTCTTTGCGAAAATGTGTTTATCGTGTATCTGCAGCTTTCTTAATTTGGTAAACTTACTAAGCTGTTTGACAGGGTGTACAGGGTGGGTGGAGAAACAACTCAAATTCTCTCGACCAGAGTCGCCATGGCAGGACGGGGCAAAGGCAAAGAAAAGCAATTCCCCCCGCTCTGAATCTGACGAAAAATTTCCGTATTGTCAAAAACTTTTTTCGAAAATTAAAAATTCGGTGCTAAAAATCCTCCCATTTAAAAAAATTATGGCAAAAATTAACTTTTAGCAACCATAATTTTCTCTATCGGAAATCTGCAGCTGTCTGTCGAAAAACGGCAATTTCCTTTTCTCCAGTTGTTTTAATCAACTACGCCACTAGTGTCAACGGAGGTTTGACATCTCCAGAGAGTTGGTTCTGGACGTTTTTGTACTTAAACCAAAACGTTTTTCTGTTACAGGTGAACTGAAGCGAATTGCCATAACTCACGCTGCCGGTTCGGAGTTGTTGGAAGATAGCGTCAAAACTGCAGTGCAGGACGGCCGTGTCACCGACAGCGACTGTCGTGGTGCCCCAGATGAACTCGACCGAGTTGGCCAGCGCGTTCACGCCGTCGTCGTGAACACGATCCACTGCACACACGTTTCACATTCTATAGAAAACAACTTTATTCACCATGATATGACTGTAACAAGAAAAGAGAAACTTGACTAAAGCTTAGTTGAAGTTAACTAGCTTAATAGCAACAGTTCTAATAGCGTGCTACTGCTAAACATGAAAGCTAGCCTATCTGAGGTATAAGTGCACAGGAATCAGTTGTTCCAATGCTTTAGGTCGACGACGTGCGTAATATAGACATCAGCGAGATGCACTGCACGCGCCCGATCATCAGTTGTCCATTCTACAGCTACTGTTGACGGCTACCATCAGTCGCCTAAGGCAAGCTACAATAATTACTCGTGATGTCGGAGACACGCTTCGTTTAACAACAGATTTATACCGCTTCTCCACGCCGCCGCCGGCAAAAGCTCTACTTCTCACTCCTTAAACTTGTTGCGTCAAGGTCAGGTCTGTCGTAAAACGACGTCATCGGCCATAATCATCATCTCTTACGTGTACCTGACACAATACTCCCATGACCTCCATAGAATCGCTTTCTTAGTACACTAAGACCTTAGCAAAAAACCCAGCTGTCGCTAGGATAACCGAGGTTGTCATGCAATCACCTTCAAGGTCATCCAAGGTCGATGATTTTCATCTAAACTGACAGGGCGTATGCCACTTTTTATTAGTGATTAATAGTAACTTTGACCGTATTTCTCACCGTTTCCGAGATATGACCAGTTTTTCCGTTGAAAAACGCACATTTTTCTTATCCTTTCATTTAACCCCAATTTAAAAATGTTCCCCTTAAAGTAGATCGCTGAAATTTTGCATGCCCGAGTTTCACACACATAGCTAATTATGCGTGCAAAAAGTTTTCCCCTAGACCTATCCGTTAGCCAGGGTACATCCGTTACAGACGGACGGACAGACGACGACCATGCCAATAGCTCGATCGTTACTCAAGTACGGTCGGCTAAAGCTTTGAAAACTTTATAAACATTTTTTAAAACCCAGTTTCCCAAAAACATAGCTCTTTCCACTCCCGCTCTGAGTAGAACAGTATGGCGTGCTTTGACATACGTTATGATAAGGCTGTATTGTATTGTGGCAGTATCTACGGCCATACTCAGGCGATTGACGAGACGTCAATCTGACAGCGTATTTGACAAGCAGTAACAGCTTGCTGTCCACGGCTGAAGGCGTTTTCAGCTAGACCGATTCATTGTTGGTAGCCGGCCGGTCGAAGTATACAATCGATCGGCGCGCGGTCTTTAACGAAACTAATCAAGCGTCGACAGAGTTGCTTTTACACTGCTCTCTCCACTGAGACCCTTTCTCTCTCTGGGGGTCACTGCGTTAATGGTTTGCCTTTTACATCACGCAAGCACCGCGTGCAGGATCATCCTATCCATAGGCCTATACACTGACAGCTACAAGAATTCTCCTGGGTCGTTTTTACACACATCGTATAAAGCTGCGAGATGCACTTACTGCACTAACTCTAAAGGCTTATTATATGTTCTGATTGCATTCTATTACGATTTATAAACACAACACTGTCCGAATGTACGTCTTCCTCTGTCTTCCTATCGCATGACCGAACGTTTTGAAAACCAGTGGCTATCGACCTCACTAATGGCAATATGCCACCATGTCAATCAAACGTAGCGTAAAAATCGTAAAGTAAAAGCCCAAAGTCCTACCCGAACTGTTAAGCGGCCCATGATCTTCGTTTCTTTCTTAGCCCTTAGCAAAACACCACTTTATTCTGTGAGACCACGGAACGACCTAGTGCATCGCTGGTACTCACTACGTCTATACGCCTAGAGAGATGGCCAGACTGTGTTGACCTGGGCGACGTCAGAAGTACGAAAAGAATTTCGCCGTGTATATAGCAAAGAAAATCTCGTATAAGAGAATAAGAATCCGCTGAAAAAAAGTTAATACGGCCTAAAGGAAGTCTAGAGCTGATGACAATGACAATCACACGAACGTATCTTCGTGGTCGTTCGACGCCCATACACGTAGCGGAAATCAACAGCAGCTAGACTGATGCGCTGGTTGCTATGGCAACGCTTTCAGCGGCAACTGGTGAAACTGACAATGCAAATGAAAATTCTTTTACATCTGCCGACAGCACTTTGTTAACCAGCCATAATAAACGCTTGAACAATGCTTGGTGGATATGGATTACTGCGACGCTGTGTATAGAGAATTTAAGTAAAGATTATGCAACAGGCTAGAGAGATAGTATAACCTACGTAAATCAAGCAATCTACACTGTGTCTCGGAAAAAAGTCACTTTTTATTTTTGCGATAAAGATGTCAGACGTCGTCCAATGTTTTAAATTTTCTGGGGTAGTCTATGTTTTTGCACATCATTAAGTTATTACGAAAACAAAAGCAGTATACATATCGAGCTCTGAAAATATTATGACAGAAATAAAAAAAAATCTTACTGCAATATGAGCAATGCGAATAGTGTGATGTACTACAAATAGCGTACCATTTCTTAATCTTTTACTGTTTGTACTATCTATGCCGTTGCCACATAAAAGTTCGACATACGTTATTGACGTATAGATCAAACGATCGAGCAGTGTTGTGAAGACGATCACTGCGGTGAAGTGTGGTCATGCTGAACGATGTTCAACACGACTATTCTTTACCGCAATGATTCGACTACTCGCTCGATCTAAACATGAAGTGCATTAATGTCCTACTTTTTACGCGCCACCCTATATAGCATCGCTGCCATCTACGGATTTTTTGACAGAATGAGGAAACAATAATTATTATCAGAAACGTAACAAAGACACGTACGCCAGTCTGTCTGTTTCTATCAGTTGCCATGCAATAACTCGGTTCGTGCCTATCAACAGAAGTCCAGTTCTGGTCTGTCACAAATAACCTTCCATGACCTGGAAGAGGAGACGTGGCGGGCCGCAAAACACCCGCGCATTAAAGTGGCAAACAAAAGCGTCCACTCCACTAACAAGTGGAAACAAGACGCTTCCTAAGAAAAAGTATATAAAAGAGTAAAATGAGGGTGGGGGATTTTGTACTTGACAGATCAACAAAACAGTCATTTGCAGTGCATGTAGACGACTAGAACGTTGCCGTGGTATGCATTTTGACAGCCTAAAATACGTAAAAATGCGTTATAGCGATCCATAGAGACCCTTTAGCTAAACTTTACGGGAAGGGAAACAAAAGAGTAAGTAAGAAAAAAGTTCAATTTTACAGCGCATAACCTTAAATTAACTTCTAATGCGATAGTCGCAGTCAAGACTGAAAAAGATTGCTTTAAGAAACTTCTTGAAATGGAGAAAAAAGGAGAAAAGGCAAAGAAAAGGAAGAGGGATACGATTGGGGGAAAAATGCTTCCTGGCGTCGACGCTCCTTGTAGCAAAAATACTGCGAAAGCAAAAGCAGAACCAACGTGCGAATGTCAGCCAGCCTCAAGAATCGTACCTGACGAAAACTGGACAGATGTCACGGTTCGCAAATTATAGCGCCCCGCGCGCACAGGCGGGCGGGTGAAATTATCGCCGGCGAATGACACGACCACCGGGAAGGCATGCCGGGAAGGCAGGTGCACGATAATTCAGCTAGATGAAGTGACGAGCGATCGGGCCGCACCGCCAGCCACGACCGTGTTGCTCCCGCATGGAACGCAGCGCTCTACGCCAGGCATCATGCATACCATTGCTACACGCCGCAATCAACGAGTGTCGACTGCGGGCAAACGGTCAAATACGTCAACCAACACATGTATCTTTCCGCTTGCTCAATAGTTATACCACTCATTCAGCCTAAGGGTTGTCAATCATATCGATTGCGCATCGTTCCGATATGTTGCGCAGTAAAGTAAACCTTGGTTTCCATGCATGCATGCAACGCAACGCTCGTAAGTGCGTACTTTTTTAACGCAGGCGACGCAAGAAAAGTATTACGCAAGCAAGTACGCAACAGACGCAACGGACGCAGCTGACGCAAGATACGCAACAGCCAAGAAATCATCAGACTTGAAGAAGTAAATGTTTGATCCTCCGAACACTGGCGCGCCAGTTTTCGTGAGTGGAAAAGCGAAAAGACACCAAGAAATTTTCAGGCGTCAATTTCCCTTGCGAATTGTAAAGTAAGTTCAACTGCTATCCCCGGAACTAAAACGAAGGCCATGGGTGGTACCAATCAACGTGAAGATACGTATCATAAGTATGCTATTTTAGGATAAAGGCTATGTATTTTAACGTATTCTATTTTTAGCGCACGCGTATATCCTCGAACGTAGGCACCGAGCCAGAGAGGAGGCAGCCAAAGCCCGCCTTCTTTCCTGTTTTAGGCAAACCACTAAACCCGTAAGATGTCTAGCTGAGTGCTATTAGATCTATCTCGCGACTGAAATGGCAACCAACCAGTCTACGTTTCTCTCAGCTCATCTCCGGCGAATTAGAGTGGGTCAGGTTACACCGAGGGCAGTCACGCCCTCTCTTTTTATCTCGCCGCTGCAAGAACTCCCAGCAAGGACCTCAGCGGCGAGCGCTAGATGGGATTGTCCAGGAACTGAGCGGCGAGTGTTGCGAACGATCCGTGCATTGTGGTTCCCATCTGATGCCGTTCAGTGCGAAATAGGCAAAAATAGAAATTAAGCCTACGTACAATACAACTTGGTTCACGTCATATATGTACGTTGCCGATGAGTTCTAACACTATTTGCGTAGACGTTCCGTTTATTTTGCATCTCTGTTCATCTGCTGGCTATAAGAATCAACCGATGAAACAACACTCGTGGCACTCGCTGCCCTCTCCTAGTCTCCTCCCTACCCGATGCACGAATCGTTCTACAGCAGCCATCAAAGGGACTGCATGAATCGTCCCGTAATCGAGCGGCGCACATATGTTGCTCATTAATCTGCACCGAGTCGTCCGCAGCAGCAGTTGGTCTAATCGGAACTTGTCGCCGATGAGGCGGGAATTATTAGCAGTCATTAACGTCAAGTCAACGGCGTTCAGGGTGCTTAGCGCGTTGGTGTGACGCCCACAGCTGACAGCTGCTGAGTCGACGTCAAGCGGTGTTCATGGAGGAGGGTTGCTGAGTGACCGTCTGTCTACGCTTAGACGTCTATACAGGGAGTTATAGCAAAAATTAGCAACCACCACAGACTCCGTCGCTCAGTCGGCATACACGTGACGGGAATATATATTCAGCTTTATTTCGTCAATAAGAGAGCAAAAACAAAAACAAATCAACAAGCAAGCAAACAGCGGAAACTAATCAAGTCAAAGTAAAATATACGAATCGTTTACATGTATTTTGTAATCGATAATCGCTGTATGTAAAAATTGGCACGTGGCACACGTTAGTGGTTCGTGTCTGAAAAATTAACTCTGCAGCACTTTTCCATACGCCGTATCATGATCGCGCAAACGACCGCACCGCACACCTGCAAGTCTTGCTAACAATGTTTAACAAGTAATTTGAGAAAAGCTCACGAGACGCGCGAAAGCCTATAGCAGTTCCTGTTCGCAGGTAATCGTAGTCTATCTCCATCCATTTCGTCGTAATTCGCTCTTCTGCAGCCAAAAATCGCCAAAAAATCACGTTAAATCCATATCTTTAGGGTTCAAGGTCATTCAAGGTCATCGATGTTGATAAATTTAAAAAGCTTGTCACCAGTGCTTGTTATGATAAGTAGCATGTCTGTGCCTATCTGTAACCGTGTTCACGCTACACGAGATAATTGCGGTAAAATAACCACTTTTTAGGGGGGTAGCTGTCTTTGACGCCCGCCTGCGCCGGCCTCTGGAACCTAGGGGGTCGGGACTTGAACTGCTAAAATCTACGTTGAATGCTGAAAATTTCGTACGAAGATTGT
>Ga0209367_1006403_pt1 | contig 16308 bp, 13 predicted proteins | sample WorMetLIZISLAND2_FD_187412 | JGI IMG/M metagenome (GOLD analysis project Ga0209367, IMG submission 187412) | Marine gutless worms symbiont microbial communities from Max Planck institute for Marine Microbiology, Germany - Olavius geniculatus... ... | reverse complement strand
AATGTCATAAAAGCAGATACAGAAACTTCTAAACAACCTCAGTTTAACATTTATCGAACAATGCGAGAATCGACGAATGAGTATATTAGTACGAGTAAATAAGCATTTTAATTCTCTATATACATCAGCATCATCTTGTAACCTATTATCTATTATATGACCGAGGTATTTGAAGTTAGGAACAAACGATAATTTGCATTCGGCGAGACAAAACTGTGGAAAGCTGTCACTAATAACCGGGCACTAACAACCGGGCAAATTGCGCTTACAGTTGCCCCGAATAAAACCTAATACATTTTATGTTCCAAGTGTTATAATTTTATAATAATCATATTTTGTAAAAAAAGGCTCTACAGTCACCGTAAGTATACAAGATTGCGAGAGAAACGGGCAGTTGGTAGATTCAAAAAGTTGACTATCGTCGGACGTTGTTCGGAAGCCACAAGTGTGCATGGCGCCCTCGAAACGCCTATTGGCACACCCTGTATATTTCACAACGCAGACTTTGATTGCAAGAGAAAACCAGAAAGACCATAAAGTAGCTGGATGCACTGATTGTTATTATGGACATAAGCTCGAGCATAGTTTATCTCACATGAGGCTTGTAGCCTACAGGCCTACAGCAGCTGATCGTAAAGAGGCAGTAAACAGCGCAACGCTTCACTGCTGACTAGCGACTACGCATTATTGTACTTTAATGAATTCGTAACAGCTCATTATTGATTACGCCTTCTGTTGTTGACGATAATGGAAACGACGACAATAAAATAGATGACATAATCGACAGAAAGTGCTATTTATTATTTATTTCCAGTGACATTATTATTATTATTATTATGCGGTCGTCCTAATAGGCGACATATAATTTACGGGTATTGCTTGTCTGTCTGTCTGTTTGTCCCGTACGGGCTCCTAATTCGTAAACAGAAATGCGAAAAATAACTACATTGGTGCGTACGTTTTTCAAGGCAGAAAAAAACAAGTTAGCAATTTTTTTCAGTTCAAAAAGTTAAAGGTTAGAGTCAGTTTAGGTTTAGGATTGTGCAATGCAGTCTGAAGCTATGCAGACGGTCTCGCTGTATGTCGGCACTGAACCGACAGCTTCGCTTGTTATTACTCGTATAGCTTCGCAAATTTTTTAGCTTTCGTTCTGTGCAAGTTACTACGTTTAAAATTTTGTTTTAAAATTTGCGAATTCTTCTACTTTTTGGTTAGTCTGTTTGTTTTTGCAAGCTTATATACAGCAGGCTTACAGGTAATTCTATCTCAATATGCACTAGAAACGGTTCCTGAATGAAATGGAGACTCCAATCATAAGCTGACAGACTCACGCCGGATTTTCCTTTCGGCAGCTGTAATGGTGGGTAGTATATACAGTGACACGGCATATGAATTCATAGCAATGAAGCTCGGTTTGCTCTATCTACACCTACGTTCCAGGATTCGTGGCGGTTTCAGCGACCGCTGTCGCCGAGCGCTATCTATTAGCCTCGGAATATCTGCTAAGAATCTTTATGCGAAAGAACTTGAATGAGCTTAAAGTCAGTCAAGCTAGGTTCAGTTCAGTTCCGTTCAATTCAGTTCGCTCGCTTAGTACAGGACTTAAGTCAACGCCAACAGCAAATCACCTCATTACGCTCATGCCAACAGTTCTCGGCAGGTGTGATAAAAATAGACTATCGTTCTACAGCAACCGCGTGGCGTTCGGTATCATTAGCGCTGAAAATATTTTTTCAACAAGATAATGTTCATACGAACACGGAGTCTGTCCAATGCATTTCAATAGTTTACAGTATATGTCCGTATAAATATAATCAGTAAGCTGTTTAGACTGGTAGAAAAAATCAAACAGTTTAATTTCAAATTGTACAGCAGCAATGATCCTTTCATCCTTCTCTGTTATTTTAACTAAACAGTATACTTAGACGTTGTCAGTCATGAGATCATTCTATTCACGCATGCGTCTATCTCGCGCCGTTGTGGAGATATGGTTGTTTGAAGTTCTTCCAAGAAGGCTATTCCAGGAACAGAGATTGGTCGTCGGTCGGTCCTCAATATTACACTGATCTCATATACTCCTCTTCATTACTTTAGAACTTGTACCTTGTAGTTTAAACGCGAACGCAAGCCTGCACAACCCAATCCATAAAATATGCCGACTTATTTTAGATGAATCCCACGTAGATTTACGCCAGCAGAATGGTACTACCGGTATACTGCACTGAGAAATAACGACAAGCGTAGCCAATAAATGACATTATTTACTGCAAAGACATTTCGACATTCATGGCACTCGGGTAAAAAACGTTGTCGAAATAATTTTGGCTTTTGTCGACGTGCAGGTTAAACTAGAAACTATGTCGGCCCGCGCTTGACCTTTGACCTTTCGAACTGAGAATTGGCACACCGATGAGAGACAGACGGACGCACGGACGAACGAACGAAACGCGTAATGCGGCCTATTAGAACGGCCGTGGAATAGTTTGGTCAACGTCTCTACTTGGATGTTGTTTGCGCGTGTCCACCGACGCCTGACGGTCCTGCGGCGGCATTGGGGTCAGGTACGATGGAGCTGTGTACAACGATGTGTTCGAGCGCCTCTGGACACAGTAAGACTCCAGTCAGTGGGTCATTGAATCGTCTCGGCGCTGCTGCTGCTCGCCTAGTGCTGTGCTGACGGCGCCGGTTGAGGCGCTCTCGACGAGACATCGGTGATCGCGGTGCCGAGCCTCTGCCACTCTCCGTCCTGGCAACTCTGTCGCGACCGGACGCTGCCGGCGACGCGTCGTGCAAGGTCCGCTGACGCTCGATCCAGATGGCGGCAGCGGCAGCGTCTAGCAGTGCGTCACCGCGCTGATGAGGAGCTACAGGTGCTTCCTGTAACACGATGATTGGAGGCTCGCGACTGACTGACGGCGAAGCAGATGCAGAGTCGTGATCAGGCAGTGAGACGGTGGTTGTAGTAGTTCGTGTCATGGCTGTTGTCGTCGTTGTTGATGTGTGTCCAGTCTCTGTAGATCGTTCAGAGTCCGGTTGACTCACGCTGCTGTCTCCAGCGCCAATCTCTCCATTTCCTTGCTTTGATTTAAACTCTCCTGCATCGCAACATTTTTACAGTTTCTGTAGTGATACAAGTAATGTAAAATTGTACATTTTTCATATTATATAGCAAAGTATACAGTTCTCGGTATAATCATGCTCCAATGAATTGGCGCACTTTATGGCTGGGTGAATTGGGCTACTTACTTGCAAAACGTTGCAGTGGAAAATTTTGTACTGATTCGTATCGATTTATCAACTGTACAATGTGCGTGTGCAAAGTCGGTCTAAGCAAATCTTAGCTGCGATGTCTAAGTGGTTTTGTTTGTGCGGAATCACCTAACGCCCCTCCATACTAATGAAAGCAGTTTTCAATATAGTAAGTCACTACCGTGCAATCTAGTTTTGGTATGTCTGTGACATTATGAGCCATCTGCAGCCGTCTCCAGTGTATAGTGGCTTCGCAGATGTCTTTGTAGTTTTTTAATGCGTAAAAAGTCCACTTTGCAATCATTCTTTTTCGCCGCAGTCTGGTTCTATTTTTTATTTTACGTAAAAGTTGTCCGATATTGAAGAAAATGCAGTAAAAAAATCAACGAAACAAATTACTAGAAATAAAACGCTAACAAAACTAGCTTAGTTCCTTTAGCCAGAAGTTCAACGAACTGGACTTGTATTGTAGCCTAAGTGACGTCGCTATCTGTGAAGCTTGAAACATCTTGAAACATTTCTACTTGTTGTTGTTTGCATTTAAATCACTCGTAGCAGAGTTTTGCAATGCTGTTTTCTGTTAAATGTTAGCCGACGTGCACACTTCGTTTGCGTGTAATCTGAGTATTATATGAGTATTGTGGGACGCACGTGAGATAGAAATGAAGCTGAAAGCCCAGACGAGACTCCATACATAGCCGGCGAGCAGCAGGACGGTCGAGATGAGCTGGAACAATGCCACCCAGACATTGACTAGAAGCAGACTTGACCACTCCACGTTCTCACGCTGAGGACGCGAGCAGCAGACCAGACTTATACCCGCAACAAACGTTCCTGTAAATTCACATTAAGTTTAGTGCCCATATACGACGCTGGGCGTAAGTCTAAATTAAGCCAAAAAACTAGGCTGCCGCAATGAAAGTGTGCAACGATCCGAGATAATTAGAAATGTTTTTTTTTAAATCATACGATTAGAAATCACAAATTACCTCACCAAAATTTGGAAATATTTACTTTCTTTTTAAAAATTTTACAAATTACAAGCATCTAGGCCTACATGCATTTCAAAATTAGAAAGTGACGACGATTTGATTTAATAGGCGTAGGCCCACTTCACATAAGCCTACTTCGCGTTTGATCATCAGCGGAGCTTTCGTTAATTTCATTTGCAACTTCAGCACTGTGTGAAACGACCTTCTGTGACTTTTGTCTGAACTATAAGACAAAATTTCGCCCTAAGTCAGGACTTATCGGTCGTGCCTACTGTTGAAACCTCTGGTGACTTTGTTATATAAAATCTAAAGCATGACTAGTCGACTGACTGATTGCGTATTACCGAGACCGGGTGAGATGGCGTTGAGTAGACAACAGAAGACGGCGAGGTAGATCGGCATAACGGGGATTGCCTGACGCAGACCAATGTCCGCCACGTCCGAGCTATTGTTCGACGTTTGTGTCTGTTCCAGTTGTACCGTCTGTCTGATTACCATCGTCGACTGACTTCTCTTGGTCTGGTCGGCATCTGGCAGCGACGTCGGGTAGCCAGGCATCACTGGGCCCCAGAAGAAGTCTTTGGGAGTCGGCGACGGCGGCTCGGGGGCTACTCGCAGAGACCGTTTGAGCGGGTGAAGTCCGCCCGACACAGCCGTGCTGAACCCGGCCGCGATACGACCGAGGACGGAGGCCGACGACGACGACAGAGCGGGGAGAGGCGCCAGATTATCAGCCGACGTCAGAGTCTGGTCGACACTAGCAACCTGGTGTTCTTTCTCACCATACTCGCCATCTGCTAGCTCATCCGAGGAGTTATCGGTGTTGTCTGGACTGGCGGCCGCTGACGTCAACGCTCGAAGTTCCTCACTGTTATCATCGTCATCATCATCATCATCATAATCACCGCAATTATCAGCATTGTCGTTTTCGTTGTCGAGCGAAGGTTCGGGGTCGTTAACCACGTACGGAGCGCTTTCGCGTCGGTCTTTCTCCGATGACGTATCGAGTTCCGTCGCCGTGGTGGTGCTCCATGAAGATCGCGGATTGCAGACAAGAGAAGATCGACCACATCCAATGGGTGGCAATGTAGTCGTCAAGATTGATGATGTCGTTTCGTTGACGCTTTCCATATCTCTTCAAAGTTCGTCCGATATATCGGCGTAGGCCTATCTTATGTCAGTCTAGCAGGACATGTACTTCTGACTGAATGTCAACTGACGTAGAAAGAGCAGAACAGCTGGAATGCTATACACCTAACCTAACGTTGGCTACAAATCGTATCGAACTTCTCTCGCGCGTGGTTCTGTGCAGACGACGTGAAAATCGATATTGTGATGATCGGGTGATTATGAATAATTGATGCACGAGTTAGCATCGCCGATGGTGTGTCAGTCGTTTCTAATGACAACTCGCGTACGTGGTGGGGTGGGAGTGATCGCGCCTCCACTGCTAGAACTTGTTGCGTGACTCCTACAGGAGTTTGATTCCTCATTATTATTTTCTTGGAATCGTGTAGAATGAGCCAGTTTCTGCATCTCGGCGGCCTGTTCAATCTCGACGCAAACAGCCTTTCAGAAATACTTCCAAACTGAATCAAAGTGCGGCGTTGTGCAAGTGACAAAAAGAGCACAATTTCCGTCTCAAAATTCACCAAAAATCGTTTCGCCTTCACGTTGACCGCCAGGCTGGATTTAGGGTTGGGAAGAAAAGGAGAGGAGAAATGGGGGAAACGAGGGAAAGACGGGTATGGCATTACAGGAAAATCGTCCATATAGCTTTTATTTCTTTTATTATTTTACCTGTGTTCTATGGACGTTTCTGTCTGAAATAAACTTGATTTATTGATAGCGAGTTCTACAAGTCGGCGGAACAGGTAGAACGCTGACAAGTTAGGGGAGAGCACATTACAAAAGCACAGCTGTTATGATATGCCGTGCTTTCATCTAGCGACGCTGACGAAACAAACAACTAGACAAGATACAACAGTGGAGTCTGAACCCGGTATTACAGCAAAATATCGCGGTGCAAAGCAGATGTAGCAAACGATCCACGACTTATAGTTGACCGCTATGAGTGACCACTCGAGAAAGTCTTTTGTGTATTTCAGATCGCTATCCAGGTCAACGACCTAACTTTACCGAAAGGGCGCAAAGTGACAATTTGGAGTTTATCTCAGCAAGTTATTAACGGATTGTGATGCAATTCTACGGCGCCAGTGGAGGGTGGCCAAAGACCAATCACTCAGACAATAGTGGCGATAAAACACACACAGCAGATGTACCGAGTCCGTTGACTTCACCAGCTGAAAGCACCATTCTTCACAAAGGATTAGAATTGTGCCCTGATTTTCTAGTTAACGTCAAAAAGCTTAAGCCTTTTTGGAAACACATACATATTTGTTTGATATTTCAGCCAGCAATGTAAAGTTCTCAGGGCCGAGAAGGCATGTCAAATTGCCCCCCCCCCACTAAGCAATTGTGCTTAATAGTGCTAATACAATACCACACGCAATGCATTTGTATCACAAGCAGTAAACCAACTGATGTTTAAATCTACAATAGCATATCAATGACAACAGACAATGTTGAACGACTTCTCTTTTAATGACAAAGTTTTACTGCCAGCAAATAAATGGAAAACCAGAAGCCTCGAAAGTTGATGTTCTGTCACCAGCTAAGTTCAAACGATGGAGAAAAGAAAAAAGACATTTTAGTTAACAACGCCTATCACAATAAACAGAATAACAGCCACATTGGCGTCAGGTTTGATATAGCAGTACAAAAATGTAACCACAATGCAATGCAATACTCATCAAGTTTTACCAATAACAACCCAAGTGCAAAAATTAAGCTGCCATATTGTAGCAACTATAACTCATATATTCTGGACAAGATATAGTCTCGAAAATGACCAGTTATGCGTAGAAAGTAAGACGTCAAACTCTACTCACTCACTGTGCAAGATATAATCACTGTAAAAAAATCACCGCCAGAAAAAAATGCATAAACATAACAAATGAACTGGCCATTAGTTACTAGTGAACAACAAATGCAAGAAATCAGCAAACTGTAAGTTTCAAATTGTCAAAGCACAATCGACTAAAGCAGTACTAAAATTATATTGCAGTTATGTCTACAACAACTAGATTTAGTATCAAGGTAACCACTTTCGACATATTTAACATCTTCCAGTGAAGTTGGAGTCAGGGTGCAAAAGGGAGGTGGCAACTGCCCTGTAAAATTTTGGGCTGTCAGAAAATTGTTGAAAATCTTTTTTTGTCCAGAAATTTTTGTCCAAAAATGCAAAATATGAAGCTGAAAAGCCCCCATTTTGTGAAAATTTAGGGCCAAAATTGAAATTCTGATCACCTATAATTTTCTCCGTTGGAAATTTGCAGCTGTTTTTTTTTGGAATTCTGTTGGAAGCTGCTGGTTATAGATCAGTGACATCTGGTACACAGTATTGCAGTAGCCTAAACTAGCATATCTCTGCTAGTGTGCATTGTATCTAGACAAAAATTTCCGTAAATACAACAATAGCACGACCTGCCATGACAAACGTATCACAATCTTATGTTTATCATGCCTCTGAGATACTCGCAATGCATTACCAAGTGAAATCACTGCATGCTGAATCTTGCACATTTGTTCAATTGACTCAGTCCCTCGTTAAAATTTTTTATTACTATCTTCAGTAAACTAAAAGACCAAGATAACTTTGTAGGAATTTCTCCCATATCACTTGCCTCTTTTCAAATGTTTTATCATCATTTATCTACCGCAGTGACTGTCATACTGGAATGATGTTACTTTATTCTGTCTGAAATGGTACTGCTCACAACACAATGCAGTCAGTTCCGACACAATCACAACTGACTAGAAACTGCCAAACGGTCTACAACAAATTGGTCCCAGGTTACACTGTATGCTGCATGCACAGGTAAATTCTTGGCCATCGAAACCTTTGCTGAAAGCTCACATGCAACAGGATGCAGTAACAGTAGCAAAAGTTTATGTAATCAAAGCTACAAACAAGAAACAGGCAGCAAATGAGCAAACAATCTGTCAGAAAATGAAGTAAGTTTTTTCCACAAATTGGCACAAAAACAACAACTTCAACAACATCCTCTTGGGAATCGCAGCATGGCAACAAAAAACAACGTAAAAGTAATACAAAAAAGGCACAAATGCTACCAGTCTATAGCAACGTTATCAGTACACAACAAGTACAAAAATAAGAGTACAGCAAACTGTGCTACATTATCGCATAAACACGTACACAAATTACATGATGAGGTACTGCACACAGCCTCGAGAGAAACAAAAAAACTCAGAAACGCAACTGAAAATCTCAGAGCAAAGTAACAGAAAGCTGGTAATGCAACATTTGATAACAGGATGCAAAAATACACATTCACACAATTGAAATTAATCGATTAATTTAGATAAATATTCGGAGTTAATCAGAAAAGCGAAAACTGCGGAATTTAAAAAATTTTCATAGATTAAGTTTTTAAACGATTAATCGATTAATTAAATGTTAATTTCCACGGACCTATCGCAAATTACGACACTGAAGATCACATCAGATCAACCGCTGATGTTAGTGATTGCAGAACAGTCACTGTCTCTGGCACTGCAGACCAGCTCGGGTCAAAAAAATAGTATACATATAGTAACTGGCGTTGTGGTCATTACTGAAAATTTTTGACTAAAAGTTCGTAATATGTTGCCTGAGACCGAAGATCGAGGACAACATGTTACAAACTAAGGGGAAAATTTTTTAAATAATAATCGAGATGCTAATCACTATTTGTTCTGTTATACCTCAACTCCTCTACGCAAAATTTGTGGTATTTAATGCTCTTTTCAAATAAAGTAAACATGGTTGTCTGCTGATAACGTAGAACATTACGATGTACCAGCTAGCCACATCACACGAATTCGACGTCAGTGTGGTCACAGACGTCTCGAATGTTAACGAGGCGTGACCGGCGTTAGTGTGATGATGATGCCAATAATGTCAATAGTGCCTCCATCCAGGGCACTATGTAACTGCGTTGTTGCTGAGGTGACTATGGCGTATTAGTGAACGTCACGTGACGTGATTTGGACCAATCGCGTGCAGGTATTTTGCGTTGAGGTATAACAATGCAAGTTACTGATCTGCAGTCACTAACATAAGTAATTTCTGGGATCTGACCTAATCTGTGGTGTTCCGACAGACCCTTTGCCATATACAGGAAGATAACACTGATCAGTAATGCCAAAAATTTTCTGGGTCCACAACCACAATGATACCTATCAACACTGATTTCTAGGTGGCATCCGTTAAAGGATCAGCAAAGTTGCTGACAGCAACTGTTCTTCCATTCTGCCTTTCAAGGCTTTCAGTGCCTGCTTCTTGTTGAACAATATAATACAAAACATAATGCAGAATAGGATGTCATACAGTTGAAATCAATTTACCATGAGCTACACAAACTACAGCATGTTTCATATAGACAACAACACAAGCAGTCAGCAGCCGTTACCCTAGAAGACCACACAATCATGCAATGTATGAAAAACAACACAACATAAGCTTTACCTTGGCATAAAAAACCTGGATCTGATTGGCTGACAGTGACCTCAATTTGCGGTGTTGAGCTAAATTACCCAGCATGCACTGTGAGTGGTAGACAGTAAATGTTGTCATAGCAATGATATCAACGATATCATCCTTATCGTCTGCTGTCAAAAATACGTTCTATCGTAAATGAATACGAGAGCGTCTATCCATTTTATTTCTTCACAAAACACTGTAGTGATTGATCGTCATGCCTGTAACTTTATTTTAATGCGTGAATTGCCATTCTGACCGGCGAAGTGAAGCGATGTTTCTGGTGCGAATAAGAAACAAACTCATGGTTCCTACTACTCTGCAGAATACATTTTCCCTGACTTTTTCCTGACTTTCCAGAACAAACTGAATTGTTTTCCCTGACTAATTTGTTCATGCGAAATACCAATGCTGGCTTTCAATCACTTGCAATAACACTAGAAACAAGGGCGGCCTTGCCTTGCCTTGCCTTCGGGGTGGGCAGGCTCTTACACCTGCCCAGCGCTGAGGCCGTATCAGTTCAGCCCAATGCGCGTCCCCAAAAGTAACCACAGGTTACAAGTAACGGCTATAACGCCGTAGATGGCTGTGAAGCCGTAAATAACGGCTGTGAGGCCGTAAGTAAACGGCTATAAAGCCGTAGTCAGCTATAAAGCCGAAACCAGCACAAAAGCACTGGTAACGTGCAGTAAATGTTCTCACGTATTTGGTCAGCTCTTAGTACGCTCCTATCCTCCAGATTGTAAAAATCTTTCAGGTCATCGGAGCAAAGCCCCACCACCACGTCAAGGTGGCTGACCTCGGTGGGGAACAAGGCCTACAGAACAAATGAAAAAGTAAAAGTATAAATAATCTGCGAGCGAAGCGAGCAGAAAAAAATTTGAACTGCTGTATGCAGTGTGCGTGCAACAGTTCTGTTTTTTTCTGCATCTTTGCTAACTTTTGCACCATGGTACTTTTGAATTCCCTGACTTCCCCTGACCGTCTGGATTTTCCCTGACTTCCCCTGACTGTAGGAACCATGAAACTTCAGATAGCCATGTTTAATCGTCAATTATCTGACTTGATCAGCCAATAGTTGGCCATAAACTTGATGGTAGATTTGATGAACGATTAGTCACAAATTGGCAATGGAAAAACAGTCATTGAGATGATCTCCAATCAAGTCCCAAAGTTGATCAGAGATCAATTTGATCGGCCATCAAATGTGCATGGAAAAACCGGACCTTAGGCTTGGATAACATCAAAACCACTGTCTAATTTCTGCAAAGTCTGCACCGTGTTACCACTAATGACATGAGGAATTACAAGATGTGAATTGTTTCTTACCCTGTATGTAACGACAATATCACCAAAATTAGTAATAAATGCATATCATGCATAAAAGATGCATATCTTTACAAGGTGAATTTTTACAAAATAGTATTTAAAGCTGTGCCAATTTGCAGTCCGTAACTTTGACCGCTTCCAAGTAACTAGCAGGTAACACTCAAAATGTGATGGATCATATGACACTGATCATACACCTTTTGAGAAATTTCTACTGGTAATGTCTGCACTGACTATTTTGGATCTACTACTATTTAACCTCCACTGTGCACACACGAAAGGACAGATCCAAGGAAAACATAATTTCCACCATTCAGTACAATCAACTAGTGACGCTAACAAAGCAAGAGAAAGTTGACAGTCAATAATCACCAGGGACATATTTACATATCCAACGCTGCTGTGCTTTGCAATCATGAGGGGCATTCAACATTTCAACAACCTGATACATTGCACCGAAAAAATCTGCACATTCTACACATCAGTAACAAGTACACTATTTTTACTTACTGCCTTACGTCGATATGTTATACGACAATGGCAAATGGCACAACTGTCCCAGAATAATGAGAAAAACATAAAGCATTGCAATGAGACTTAAGACATTAGTTTTTAGATATGACTGCTGTTCACTGCACAGATATGGGTTACAAATTTAACGCAGTCACCCACAAGATGAAAACCATTCATTATACATATGATTACGGGATATCATTAAGGCATTCGATAGAAGAAGTACTCACTACACAATGCACATTTCCAAAAGCATTTGTTAACAATGAATGCACGCCAAATGCACATGACTGGCAAACATGACATATCACCAATGCCTTACTATGCGCATTAACTGCTCCATTTTCAGCCACAAAAATCACAGTGTCAAAAGATTTGTGTTTTGAACCTAGAAAAAAATTCTGAACAACCGTACTTCTGGACACGGAAAAACGAGGATTTCTATGTCAAGTTCTAGCGCTAAACCCAAAAAGTGATTATCAGCTGCCAGTGGACAAAATGGTGATTTGTGTCTGTGTAACAAACCGAAAAGAAACAACTCAGACATCAGCAGGAATAGAGACATATTGTAACATTTATTGCCAGGTTGCCACCATCAGCAAACAATGCTGCAGTGTGAGAATTGAAGACAAGGCATTCACCGGAACTAACAATAGTCTGAGTGCCAGTCTGAATACTGTGCGGTGTCCCCTCCCATGCCAGCCGACGACGACCTTTCTTTACTTCAAGCCTGGACATAAAATACACAAACATATTCTACCAATAATCATCACTGCTGTATTACTAACAACCATTTAAATCATTCCAAAACAAGCACCAAAGATGTTGTTATGTTAGACATAAACAGCAACCTGCCTGGTCTACTGTCTTTGCCTAATCACTTATTGAAAATGCAGAATTAGGCTAGAACGAACTTCCTAATAAAAAACAAGAAAGCTTAGCTAACGCAAAGGGAAATGCGCGACAGCGGTGCATGTTTGAAAACCCACTGCAAACAAAATCTAAGCTCACCAATCCCAGCAACTGACATTGGGTATAATGCATTCACATATGCCAGATGGCGCAACCGTCTCGAATGGCTGCTGCCGTTTGAGTGGCCGAATGCGAGTATTCTAAAAGGAGTACCCAAGTTTGACACCATCGTACGGAGAATTCCTTGAACTCAGGTGGAGCGAAATTTAAACTGGTGAACAACTATGTTTAATGCTGAAAGTTTCATACGCAGGCTGTCCCTGTCTATCTCTAGCACTTTTGGTGCAATTTGCTCTTGAAATGTGAGTCGTAGCCAAAAATCTCCAAAAAATCTGTAATAACTTTTATTTTGGCATTCAAGGACATCCAAGGTCATTGCTTTTGGTGCCAATCAAAAGCCAGTGTAGGACTTCCTATTAACGATTAATAGTAACCTAGGCTCTATCTTGCACCATTTTTGAGATACAGCGGCTTATTGGCTGAAAAATCATAAATTTTCCCCATCCCCTTTCATTTAACACCCTCACTGGGGGTAACCCTTTCGAATTTATGGAAAAGCTTTACTGATCCCGAAACTAGAGTCTTCCAAGCAGACGATAGTAAAGACTTAGTGCTCTTAGCTTGCTCCGTTTCTGACTGATCCACCTGCGTAACAGATAGACAAACGGACGAACAGAATTGCATTGGCTAAGATGCGCTACAGCAGTACCTGCTGTCACGTGTAAAAAGCTTATTCACTGCATCCGATGCCACTTTGTTTGTTACATAGAGCACATGCAAATGCATCAATATTTCATATCCAAAAAAAAACATGCAATTATTCAATAATGCGTCATATAACATCATATCATATTACAGTAAAGGAATTATTGTGGTGTTGTGCAAAAAGAATTTCAAGAACACATCACAATTCATGGTAAAAATTGCAAAGAATAAGAAAAAACTAAAAAAAATAAAACAATAAAATGAAAAGCAGATAATCCGGACAGTCATGTACTGATATTCTCATAAAACTGACGGAATAAAAATGCTTGCAATGTAAGTGAAACATTATGTACCACTAGGAGACAATTGAATGGTCAGTTAGCTACATTTTTACCATTAGCTCAAAAACTAACGATAAGGTCAACCCAGCCTGGCCGAGGTAGAACAAGACAAGTTCAAAGGTGTGAAGTGGGATGTGGCGTATGACGGATATGGCAACTAACACTCCATAGCTGTGATGAGTTTCCATGAAGAGCTACACGCAACTCTAACCATGTAAAATTTAACAATGTTTCACTGAAAGCACAAATAGACAAAGAATAATAGTGGCAGACAGACAAAGACCTGTAGATGAAGTTATCGGCCTGTTTGCTGGTGCCAATCAACTGGACTACAGCAAAGAACGTCTGAACACCATCGTGAGACTCCTGCTTCTCAAGCACCAGCAGGAAGTGACAATCAAAGCACGACTGCAGCATCACCCAGTCCACATTACCCAGCAGCTCAATGTCTGTTGCCATGAACACTATATCTTCACCTGTCATACATCAAACAGGTGTTAAAACAATGGAAGATAATGCAATGACGACATGTATTGCTGAGATCCGCTGCTGGCACTGCACATCACAGTATCCAAACAGTCACCGATACTACTGCACCTGACGCGTCTCAGCCAGAGTTCACGAGCAACCGACCACTCTCATGGTGCCATCGTAAGTGAGTGAGTGTGTAGGGTTTAATGTCCCACAAGACACAGTATAGGTCATTTCGGGGACGACCTTTGCAAGCAAAATTGCATATACACATAATAACGAAACAAAAAGTATAATCTTTACAGAAAGTTTAACCATTATGAAACACAAAACACAAAAAAACGATGAAAAACCTTAAATTGTGAGAACTGTCGATTATAATTGTGCATATGTATCGAAAATGGCAGTTCTAATAATCATCCCTGTTTTCCTCCAGACAGTCCTCAATCTCATAGTGCTATCTATTAGAGGACAGGGGGCCGCTATCGTAAGTAAACATTTATGTGACACATGCATAATTTTCTGAAGCTTCTGACATCCAACGACCTCGGCCTGAAAACTTGAGCTGAAAACTGGCACAAGGATTATTCCCACCCTGGGGAATGTTCACACCGACTTTGTTTTTTTTCTATGTTGTCATGTCTTAATTACTTTCCATGGTTCACAATTATGCTCCACAAGAATAACAGTGGCAACAATAAATGAATTCTTCAACGATTCCAGTACTGGCTTACAATAGCTACCATCAAATGAGCATACATATATTTACAGAGCTATAATAATAATTATATAGTCATCTGTAAGGCATCTGGATGACCAGTACGCCACCTGGACGACCAGCCAATCACGCCATGTCATGGAACCCTCATGGTAGTGGCAGACGACGAGGTCGGCCAACGAAGACTTGGCGGTCCACATTTAAAGAAGATCTGGTGGACCGAGGAGTCGATTGGAACAGCGTCCGGGCTGTGGCTACAAACAGAAGCAGATAGCGAACTCTTGCTGCCCATTGTCCTGTCAAGGACCAGAGGATCTAAGTGCTAAGTAAGTAAGTAAGGCACAGATTACCAGTGAGCGGAATCTGAAGCGCCGAGACAAAATACACAAAAAATGTTAGATTACCTCGTCCCCAGTGCTTAATGTGTTAACATACCAGGAACATTAGCATCATTTTGGCGATAGGATGGGCACAGTCTGTTTCATCCCTTCATCTATTCGAGACATCTATTGCCCAATGCAGGATCAGCAGGGTCTTGCGATCATGATATCTTACTAATAGCACACTCTACATGTGTACATCAGCAGTCAAGGCACAAAGTAGATTGAATGTGCGCAGTAGACATACCCTGCAGCGTGGTGATGGTGCTATGCTGTGTGGTCAGATGCTGATGTACTTCACTGATGAAACCTGACCAGTGGCATACGGCACCGGGACAAGGACAGTTGTACGACCTGCACATCATTATTACCCACATCAACATGCAGCAGCCACTCGCTGTACACATACTTACTCCTGTCATATTCACAAACTTTGGACCACTGTTCCACATACACAACAGAGCACAGTCTTGAAGTCACCGCCGGCCAAACCAATGCAAAATGCTACTATCAACAATAACTGAAAAAAACAGCAGATATAATTATACAGTATATATTGTACCATATAATCTACCAAGCTCAGTGGTACATTCTTATGTGAAAATAGAGGTATGTACCATTTAAAACAAGCCCAAACAGCAGAAAGTAAATAATTCATTTGAAAGGCACATAATTTCATGGCTCATATTTTTGGTGCTTTTTTCTTGGACATTGTGGGCTGCACAACAACCCACCATGAGCTTGGACCACTGCTTTTCATAATCTGAGCACAGGGTTGCCACTAATATATTAACAAAAATTAGGAAAGTTAGAGACCTCAGAACTTGTCAAAAGGGACCAAAAAGAGACCTAAACTAGAAATTTAGGGCAAAACCCAACGTGAGTCCGCCCAGCGCCCTAAGTCCAATTGGTGGAAAATTAGGGGTGAGGGTAAAATTTCCTCGGCACCAAAGTCACGTGGCCCGAATTCAAATGCATTGGCATACGCCGAACTCGCATTGTCGACTTAGGGTAGGTCAACATGAGCGCTTATAAC
>Ga0209367_1006401_pt1 | contig 16310 bp, 7 predicted proteins | sample WorMetLIZISLAND2_FD_187412 | JGI IMG/M metagenome (GOLD analysis project Ga0209367, IMG submission 187412) | Marine gutless worms symbiont microbial communities from Max Planck institute for Marine Microbiology, Germany - Olavius geniculatus... ... | reverse complement strand
GTGCCAGACGACCACCAGTGTGCACTGTATACATGACGAAAATTGTGCATAATAGTGTTAAAACTGGGGAGTTTCAGATCAAACAAAACAGCAGTGACACTGTGATATTTGCTGTACCCAAAAAAACATTTTAATACATTTATGATAACAGCGTAATAAATTAGACGTAGACAAAAATACGACAGCACACGACCAAACCCATCTAGGAGCTACGGAGCCTCACCTGCTATATGGGATCGCACAGGTGAACGAGTCCCGTTTTAACGCCAGGCAAGCGGACTGGTATACTCGATTTGCCCACCCCGAAAGGATGAAAACCGAGTTGACGGTTTACCTGTCACATACAGTCATTCATCCAGGTATGAAGTAATCGCGTGATGGGGACTCTATCGGTAGTCAAACCAACGGCCTAAGCATTACGCCAAACTATTGTATAGGCCTACCAGTGCATTGGCTGACGCTGCGGGCAGCCGGTCGTCTGGTGTAGGTTCCATAAGGACAAGACATGCAGGACGTGGCACCGTCAGTGTCCTGGTAGGTGTCAGCAGGACACTTGGAACAGTCAGTGCCAGTGCTGTATGTGCCGGGAGGACACGCGTCTGCAACCAGCAACAATTTGACCGATACTCACATACCTATTACTTAACATTTTCTTATACTCGCTCAGTCACTTGAGCTTGTACAGACTGAATCTATCAGTAGGATCTATAGGCGGCGAAAATGTAGTCTAATGCACTGTTGATTGTCCAGCTGTCAACCGACAGGCCAGCCAATCAACCAACTCGGCAAAACATAGAAGGACATTACAGGCATAATCACGTAACAAGAAGACCTTCGAACGTTGATACATACTCCGTGCTATGTGTTCTTGGTTTCAACAAACTGTAAAAATAGCTCCAGTAAATACTTAATCTTGTTAAAATTAATTTTTGAATTTGGCTCGTAAGAGAAGCTCTGACAGATATTTCGCTACCGTATAACACGACGTGATATGATTGACAAGGCTATATCACAGCACAAGTATTTCCTTAGGATACGACATGATAATGATACGATATGCTACGATACGACAGACGGTGCAGACTCACAACAAGTGGTGAGGTCATCGTCATCGTGTACTTCTCCGTCGCGGCACGTGACCGGCTGCCAGGTGCGTGCAAGCTCGCTGAGCTCGGTGACGTCAGCACTCTCAGGCAGCAATCGACGCTCAGCGGCCGCCGTGTGCACCGCGACGAGCACGTTGTCGAGTGTGACCATCAGTTCAGCCTGACGCTCTGCACTCACAGGCCAAGCCTCATCAGTCTCCACCAGTTCAGCACTGAGTCCTAGCGTCACCGTGGCGTCGGTCATCGGTGTGGATCTCAGCAGACGTCGACGTCGTCGTCGTGCTCTCTCATCGTCGCCGCACACAACCTGGATGTGGTCGACTGAACAGCGGTGATCGGGCGGACACGGTCCGTGCTCGGCGTGCAGTATGCGCGTCAACGTTGATGTAAAGGACTCGGCGATTGCTGCTCTGACGTCAGTGCACGTGCCGCTGTAACGCACATGAAGCTGGTTCTCAACTAGCGCCTTGGACGCGCGACGACTCACTGAAAACAGACACACGACAGCAACTGGCACCAACGATATACTTACGTTATGTTACACTTACATCAAGTCAACGTCGTCTATAATGGACTGGATTACACGTTGTGGCCAAACAACGTAATTGGCCTATGTCAAGCCAGGTTACTACTTGGATGGGTGACCCCTGTGGGGTGACTGACTGCAGTCAGGTAAACTTTCTCAGTACGTAATCAACAACCAAAGTCAACTTTTCAAGTTCCATCTCTACGGGGTAGGTAAATCGACTATCCGGCTAGCAGTGTGCATTTACCTGTGTCGAGTGGCGGGTATGGTTCTATATGGCAGGTGACGCTCTGCAGTTCTGTCATAGGCTAATAGTTTCCCATAAAGAGCTATACACGCACGATACGAGAGTCGTTATACGAGTTTTACTCTGCAGCCCAACGAATATTTTTACCGTGCACAACCAAAGCTTGATAGCGGTATTTCGCGCCCACAGCAAATTTAAACCCACCCAGGAACTGTAAAATATTCAAAATGTTTCATTTATACGTACCGATGGCTAGAAAAGTTCATGTAAATTACAGACCAGCAGTGATAAGACATACGTCGATAGCAGTCGGGCCAAGCATCGCCGATGGTCCACGTGCCGTCCCACTGGCAGACAAACAGGTGGTTGGCGTCGTGACGACGTAGGTGGTAACCCTCACTGCAATGTATGCGGCAAGCTCGTGGGTAATAGTGGCTCAGCGCTCCACACACCAGGGCACCGTGGGCGGGAGGCTCGTCTGTTAGTGGCACCGGACACGCAGGATCTGCGAAAACACGACTGAGTACTGCACCAACCCACTTACATATACTACTAGTAGCTCTGGTGCATGTCGCATTTGTGTCGTGGGCCTTCCACAAAATTTAGAAAGTGGGCGGGAGTCTTGGTAGTCTAACGGTAGGATCCTTGGTTCGTTTCCGGGTCAGTACGCTGTCAAACAGTTACTACTGGGATAGGTCACTGTCAACACCAAAGTCAACTCAGCCTTCCATCCCTCTACGTAGGTAAATCGAGTACCGGCATCTCTGGCTGGGGTTGAAGCGAGGCACTTTCACATGTGTTGGTTGTGATTCCATAAATGTCATATGGCAGGTGACGCTCCGTAGCTTTGAAATGGATTTTTCGCAAAAAGCTATACTCTTGAAACCGTAAATCTTTAAAACAACAACACTAGTAAAAATGTGTTCCGTAACGATTAACGAACACTTTAATGTTACATATACAGCACCTATGTTCCACTTTTATGCACCACCGTTAACACATATTAGTGTACATCAACAACAAATAGCCAAAGCATGCATGCTCTTACCGACGACGTCGACGGTGAACTGGCACGTGACTGCGGGGTAGTCCTGTGGGTAGCAGACGACCTGATGTGTTCCCGCCACGAACTCAGAACCGCTCTGAACGCTGCAGACGTGACCCAGCTGACGTCCTCCAGCACCGACGAACACTGGCGCCGCCCACGTCACGTGACTTGTACGTCGCAGTGACGTCACTGTTGACGTCACGTTCTCTGGACAGAATTCCACCTCCACCGTACGAGCTGCACATCAGTCACGTGTTAACTACAAACAGTGTGCGGAAAACAACGGCCCATAAAGAAAAGGTTGTACGCTTAACATTAACATTCCCATTGTTCAGCATAATTCAAACGCATTTTGACACCGTGCATAAAATTTCAACAAACTGCTTTTGTGTATTCAGTGTACGAACGTATTTTTATAGTTTTATAATTTTAAATGTTAAAACTTAAACGCAAGCAAATGTATGTTGCAGATTTAATCAATTCTTAATTTATCTCTGTATAAAAATTAATTTCTTAGCAACGAACAGACCAACTGATGTGAAGCGCCAAAATCAAAAATCTATTAAGTTCACTTCAAACAAATTCGCACATTTTGAGTTCTCGATAACACCCTATATCAGCACAGGCTGTACGCTTAGAGTCAAGAGGATAAAAATAAAAGTCACGTGGTCAAAGTCATCTGTTGTTGTTACGGTGCATGAACATCGAGAACAGATGATAATGATAGAAAGTATTAAAAATTATGAGTACCAATTTCTATTTATAAAGCTATCTTGAAATGTCTGGACGAAGAGTGAGACGTTCAAGTAAGTAAGTAAGTAAGTAAGATAGCTTAGCAGGCGCAGCTTAATAACTTAGCCACAATGCGCCGCGATCTCAACACCCGAACAAAAATGTTTTTAGCAGCCGATTCGACTGTACAAAGTAAAGTTTTGATTGAATACTGCAGACAGACAGACCTCGTACGCGGATGTGTTGAACGCATGAAGCGACGTTGCCGGCCTCGTCAAAAGCTTCGTACGTCAACGCCACCACGCCGACACCGAAGCGCCGCTGCTGATTGGGCACGCCAATGACGCGGTAGCCAGCATGACCAGAGTTGTCACTCATCTGAGGCTGCTGCGCGTCATAGTGCACGATTGTCGAGTTGTCCGACCAGTGCGCGACCGTCACCTCCAGGTCGCTTGGACACGTTATTTTCGGCGCTTCTACGTCTAAATCCACATTCACGCACCATGCTCTTGGCTAGCGACAATGCATCACAAGCCTCAAAGCTATCAAATATCTCGAATTCTAAAGGTTCTATTCTAATGCTCAAGAACTGACGGAAAAAAAGCAAAAATAAAACAAGCTATAAAACTTATTTTTTGCGGACGCATGAAATGCGACAACAACCGTCCACCTGCCGATCAATGGAAGCTGGCTATCAAGCGCGGTCACGGTGGAAGAGCGACGCTACGGTCTCACGACTACGCGACTACTTGACCTGACCTGATGAAATGCGAGCAAAACTACCACGAAAATTATACAAATGTTGCGAATTTTATAGCTCCTAAAACACTGACATGGAGAAGCGTCACCTGCCATATAGGCCTAAAATCACACATTGCTAGTTGCCGGCCGACTCAGGTGAACGCGTCACGCCCTAACTCCAGCAAGACAGACATGTACTCGACTCATCTACCCTAGAGGGATATAAGGCTGAGTTGACCTCAATGTTTGCATACCGAGAAGGTTTACCTGTCCACAGATAGCCACCCATCTTAGTAGTAATCACCTGATAGCAACCCGACCTGAAGAAGAACCCAGGACTTTTTGATTCCAAGTTTAACGTTTTAACATTTCATTTTATCGCACATTATGCGCGCGTGCCCTTACCGACGCAGGTAGGCCACTGTTGGGGGTTCCATGCAGTGACGCCGTCACACTGACAAACGCGAGTGTCATCACCAATCATCTCAAAGCCGTCGAGAGCACATCGCAGTTGACACTCGGTGTCGACAGGCACCTTGAGCCCTCGACACTCGTCAGGCGACGCGTCCAACTGCTTGTCAGGTAAACCAACGCAGTACACCGCTGTACATTATGAACACCCGACCCGTTGTCACTTCTCTCGCGCTTAGTATAGTGTGTTATACACACATAAAATCATGAAAACGTGCATTCAGATAGTCACATGAGACAGGGCTGTAGGTCGATTAGGCTAACACGTTATACAAACACGTTATACAAAAACACGCTGATCTGAGTGTTAAATCCAAAATATACAGTTAACCGGGTCGTAATACAACAAATTACAAAATAGAAGTGCAGTGTAAAGCTACAAAATGAGTTTTATCTTGAACAATGTTATTAATAAACAAAACGCTAACTTTCAGATGATTATAGAAAGCAAATATTTCCAGCAAGTTTACTTAATACACTTGGCATGCGACGGTCTTCCAGTATCTTCCTATTTCGTGACGAACGCTCTAACAACATCGATAACTTAGAAAAAGTTTCAACATATATTGTAAATAATGAAATTTAAAAAAAACATAGATATCTCAACAAGTTGACGCATTTATCAAAAAACCTATGAGTCTATTCAAGGACATCGTTAGATATCGTTTGGTGCAGTCAGATTTGTATCCGCGAAAGTTTGCAAGTAACGACCGCTGTCCGATAATGATCGACGCATATTAACAAACAAATAAAGATGAATAAATAAAAAAATGTCAAAAAGCAAACATCACGCAGTGGGCAAAGACGTCGCAAAGTAATTTAAGAACGTGAGCAGACGACATGCTTACGCTGACAGTGGAAGTTGTCGGGAGTAGACCAGAGCCCGGTGTGTTCACATCGCCAGTTCGTCTGTCCCACGGCTACAGTACCTCGTAGACACGTCGCTGTCAGCTGTGAGCCGTATGTCGTACTAGCAGACCCAGACGACGAGTCGTTGGCGTAGCCGATTGTTATACCGACGACCGACTGGTACAGATCGTCGATTGGATGACAGTCCACGACTGAACATTGTCAACACACACACACATCGAGACTCGACATAGTAAAAACGTAAAGTACTTACCGAGCCATAATGCTCATAGGGCGGTACTGATCTCCGTTTCCTCATACAGCCAGACACCAGTTTACACTGCGAGACCACAGATATGGAGCTCGGGCATCGCGCGGCGTGCCTGTTTACGCCTGCCCCCAAATTTGATGGTACCTTTGTATTGTACCTACCCACAGAGGAATAACCAGGTCAACTCCGCTTGGTCAGACCTGGGTGCTGGGTACATACTGAGATGATTTACCCGTCTGACCTCCAATGACGTATAGCGGTAATTCCTTTTCGTCAAAACACAACCCGACATTTGCGCAATACAGTCTGTCGAGTCGCTTCGAGTAAATACATACGCGTCAGTTTTCTCAACGTTTCAAGTACAAATTTTTGTTTTTAAACGGCGCCTCATAAATGATGTATTCTTCTTATCTTATGTTGAAGATAAAGTGGACTGACTCTCGCAGGTGGGTATGTCGCCGAGCCAGGTGCCGGAGTAGTTACAGATGAGGGCGGGGGGTGCGGTGAGACGGTAGCCAGTCTGACAGGCGTAGTGGCAAGAGTTGCCGTCAGTGACGCCCGTACACGCCACGCCAGTGTCTGGTACCTCGTCAGTGACTGGTCCTCGCACGTAGAACAACGTCGCATGTTCCACCGCCGGCAGAGCGGGACAACGTACGTGACCTGCAACGTCACACAACCAGCGGCAGTATAGCAACCACGAACTGATTAACCATCTGCGGACCCCTTCTATACCTCCCTTGTCAAAAATTTAACCTCAAAAATGCATTCTGTTTGTATTTAATAACCTTCATTGTACACGTAGGTGCAACAAAGCAATAACGCACGCACAAAAATATACAAAGAACACCAAACAAACGCGGATGTAATCGTTCTTTATTTTACGTAATGCGTTTTGTAGACTATCGTTTACTAATTCAGTTACCGGTAATTTGGTAAATTCGAACACATGCTGTCGGTATAATACCAGGCAGTGGTTTACAGTCGGCGAGTGACGTTGATGCCTTGTGGTCAGTGGTCCTGTTCTCTGGACAGCGTATGCAGTCATCAGGCACCAGACCCTCTTTGTAGTATCCTTTCTTGCACGCTAATAACCACAACAAAACGCAACTGTACGATAATGCGCAAAAACGATTGTAGCGCAATGTTATTCGCTAATAATAAACGAAAAATATATACGTAAAAATTAACCATTGCGCAGATTTTGAAATGTATCTCAAGTAATTATTTGCCTTCGTAGTAAATATGTACATGAAACAAAGAGCTTAGAAAAATCACGTAACGTTTCACGTTATTCACACATGTTTTTACATGTAAAAACACTAAAAATAGCCAAATATTACGGGCCTATACATGTACACATTGCCTTTATACGCTTCCTGCTAAAAGTTTTTTTTATTTGCTCAAATCTTAGAAGACCTTATCTGAATCGTTCTGTAATAAATATTAATAAAACCGAAATTAAACAATAAAAGTTTACTACCTGCCCCTACTATTTGGAATTCTCTTCCTTTTGACATCCGCAATAGCAGTTCAATAGCTTCCTTCCATCGTAAACTCAAAACATTTTATTTTTCAACGTCTAGCCATGTCTAGTGGCTCGCCTCACTCCTTACCTCAGCGCCTCAGATTTAGTGAGTTTCTCGCTAACATTGTGCGCTTTAGAAAATAAATTTACTATTACTATTACTTTTTTTTCTTTTTTAAAAATTAAAAAAAAATTATTAATACCCCCGGTAGTAAAATAAAAAGAACTTTAAAAGAAATCAAAGTATGTACTATGTATGTAGACAAAACCTTTGAAATATTTGACGGTTTTTTGTGGAATAGGCTAAAGCTTCAAAAACATTTTGATACGAAATGATAAGTGGTCTAAAACTCACGGATGCATCGTGTGGCATACAGATGATATCCGGGATCACATGCGCACTCATAGCGTCCGACATTCGTACCACACAAGCAGTTTGCTCCGGCACGCGAGCACGTGTATCCGCATTCGTCTACTGACGCCGTTATCCAGTTCTTCTCCTGCTTATCTGCAACGCCGTACGATTTCAACAATGGAACAGCTAACAGAGTCTCCGACAATGATAAGAATTCTAATCAGTTTTACGTTTTCGTTTGGCGTACGAGACACAACATCTATTTATACAACTAGAAGCGCTTGAAGAGCTCAAACCTCCGCAGAGATGTCGCTTTTATTTTACAGTAATAGACCGCGACACGGTTTTAAATTCAAGCTCACCTCAAAAAACATTTGCTATAACCAACTGTTAACGCGGCAAAAATTGTTTTGAATACAAACGACGTTGTGGTCACAAACATGATTAAGAAGCATTTTTATTCTGCAATTTAAAACAGAACAGTTTTGCAGAAAAAAAGCGCAGTAGGTCTAGGTCTGTGACCTCCGTGAAGACTTCGTGCGAACTCGGCGAAGAGGCTAAACGTCGACAGACGGAAGACGTGCGCGGGCAGGCGCGACGCAATCGACTCAAGCTCAATGATGTTAGCGTCAGCAACACTGAACGCGTAGACCTCCACCTGGGGCCCGTACTTCTGCGAGTCCCATGCCGCAGTCGCTGTGTCAGACCCTTCGTCGTCGTTGTCATCCCAGCGCAGCGCCAGCAGCTCGCGGACTACACGCACGGGCGGAGGACCGATGTTTGATCTGCCGTCAGTCACCACGATCACCGCTTTCTTCGCCTCTGCACGCGACTCCACTAACAACTACAGTACACAATACACAATTCGAGTGAACGATACTTGACATATTTCATGACCTACTTAGTCTTCCTGTTTTTCACTATAGCGTATGTCCATAATCTGACTCCAATTAAACGTGACGAGTGACGAGTGACGACTGATAACGTACAAAAACGCTGTATATAACATACGGTCGTCCAGACAAAACACGCCGTCAATCAAGGCCATGAAATAAATGCGTTTCAGCACGATTTACTAAAATAATACACTGTAGATCATGTTGAAACCTATACTTACTGCCGCCCGGTACGTTGTAATTTTTGTGACCGGACCATATAAGTCAATACAATACAATACAATACAAATACAATACAATAAAGTATTTGTACTTAAAAACAACAATTAGAGCGACCACAAACAGGCGTCACTAAGCATTTCGAGCAAACTATTTTTAGTTTAAAGTCTTTTGTTGTTCACTGAGTGGCAAATCGTCTGAAACGTAAACTTAGAACACATCCAGTCTTGTCGCGTTTTTAGTACAACAATTCATACATAGGCGGGTAAAGTAACAGGCCGGCTTGAAAGTCGCTGAACAACTGAACAGCGATGATAAATGTTCGCCCTGCTGTTTCAGGAAACATCGCGTGATGTTTGGAAGTGTATTACCGTATGACGTAATAAATACGTAACTACGTAACTGAACTACGTCCTGTTATATTGAATCGTGCAATTACTATTCACGCAATATCATGCCTTGCAAAATACAATAAGGCATAAGTGAGAGTGAAGACGCTGACTTGGGTGGCTATCTGCAGAGCGTCGTGTGTGGCAGTGTAGCCGTACGGCGTGTGACTGGCGACGAGTCGGTCAAGTCGAGCGTACAGAGTGCACTTGGTCTCGGCGTCAGTCTCGGTGCTCGGCTCTAGGTCATTAATGTCAACAGTCGCCGACGTACTGAACGTCACCAGTGCTACTCGCGTGTTGTTGCTGTCCACCGTGAAGTGCTCCAACACGTTCTACACACGATACGATACGATTAGACATTAAACCACTCCGAGCTCGCACTGGTACAACTGCTTTCGCAACTTTCGGCTGCAGTCGTGAGTTATAAACCAAACGACAGTAGGGTCACTTCCACCTGAGCGTGATTTAAGTACGATACCGCACTGTCTGGAGTGCTATAAATTCGTACCGCGTACTCGCTTAATCATTGCATTAGTGCAGTATCACAGGCTGCGCGGTAGCGCAGCACTGTTGTAAGGGTGAGCAGCCATTTCAATGGGAAACTCCAAAATTTGACCTCTCGTGTTTCCCAAACCCCTTAATTTTTCCACACCAAAATATGCACAGATGATTACGTCCAGCATATCTCCTGATGTGCAAAATTTGATGAAAATCTGTTTGCGGGGGGCTTCCCTATGAATAGGTGAAATATAACGCTTGCGTGACTTTTGTGCCTTTCCTTCTTTTTCCTTCCCTTCCCTTCCCTTCCCTTTTTTCTTGCCGTCCTCTACAGGAAAAACGACTGAACTGATTGTAACGCACAATGGCTCATATGACGCGGTTTCGCGCAAGGAAGAGCCTTTTGGGGGTTACAAAATTTAGATGTAACATTTTCACCTATTTTTTTCACAAAAAATATGAAAAATTACAATGGCGCCTATGGGGAAAATTAGACAATGCTTTAAACTGTCATAACTCCGGCCATGTATAAGATAAAGTCGTAATTTTTGGTTCTAGGTATGGTTTTCGGGATCGACCAATTTAACGGTGTCATTTATATTTACCCGTGATCTCGTAAGAGATATATCGAATATCTTTGCATCAGATGGGGTGTTTTCAAAATCGGTTTATTTTGGTATGGGCAGTGCGCAATTATTCAAAAGCGCACATATGCACCCCCGCAAAAATCATACGTTAAGTATACGAAAAATCGTTATTATCTAGCAACAAAAAACATTTCTACATTTTCTAACATTGCTATAATTAACTAATCCAGATTACTTCCAACAGCAATAAAACTGCAAATATTTACGTAAAAAACAGTTCAGTTTATATACAGTGTAAGGATGACATCGCGGTTGTAGATATAAAACAGCACAAATCACAATGTAAGAATTCAAACATCACCATCACACAATGTCAGAAGAACTTTGCTGACTGTGTAATGGTAAAGTTTAAATTCTTACATTGTGATTTGTGCTGTTTCATATCTACAAACACGATGTCACCCTTACACTGTATATAAACTCAACAGTTTTTTTTACATAAATGGCAGGTAACGCGCGACAGTTTTGAGAATGGTTTTCCATAAAGGTAAATCTTAAAAGGTATAGGTCGTGAATAGCGTTTAACAGGAAACCCTTCATAGGGCTACGGTGCGTCACATGGCATATGGGATCACACAGTGTTACCTACTTTCCGACACAAATAAACGCGTTCTGCCTTAACTCCAGCCATACAGACCGGTACTCGATTTACCTACCCAGGAGGGATAGAAGGCTGAGTTGACCTTGGTGTTAATTATATACAAAGATGGTTTACCTGTCCGCAGCGAGTCGCCCATGCAAGTAATGTCCAGAGCTACGGTATAAACTTTAAACCTTAAAACTATCCCGACTTTCCTAGATGTTGTATGGCTTGTTGCAGGACTTGTTGTATATGACAAACGCACAAACAAATCAGAGTAGTGGAGTTTGGTTCACACAAAGCAAATCCGCCGATGTCGCTATTATGATAGCTGCTTAGATTTGACGACATTATTACATTACATCAGCTCATATCAGGTTATATACTATTAGTATAGCCTACCCAGTATGACTTCATGGTGAATGAACTTCTCACGTTTGTTTCCCCGACATTCTAATGATTTTTTGGCCGTCACAGCGACACACGAGTCGTTTAGAGGGGGCCCGGGCATCCGGCCCGAACACCCGGCTCGTGTGTCGTTGAACCCGGCTGGCCGGGCGCCGCTCAGCATAAAATTTTAATTAAATTGTTAACGATTTACATAAACTTACATGTAAAATTGAATCGTCCTAAGTTTGACTAGTGTACAATATACATCTAGTCCGGTCGTCTAAAAATTGTCATGCTTCGATTCTGATTATTCGTACTTGGCAAGCACTAGTAAGTAGTGACGTTGATAGAATTGTATCAGTGATTCAGTTGTCTCTGAGACATCAAGTTTGCGAAATATAAAAAAAATATATAAATGAAAAGGAAAGCCAAGAAACAAATAAAAGTCCAAAAACAGACACAAATGAAAAATGTAAAACAATTATTAACAAGCAATTTGAGCAAAGCTCACGTAAAGCGCGACAGCATCGGTCCTGCCACCTGCGCAGTGTACAGCGTGCAATAAAGTAATAATGCGCCATTAAAAAGTACCCAAATTTGAGGCCTCCGCGCGGAAGACTCCTTGAACCTAGGTGGTCGACACTCAAATGGTTAAAAATGTAGGCTTACGTTCTTTGCTAAAAAGTTCATACGCAAGTTGTCCGGATCCATCTTAAGAAATTTCGGCGCAACTCACTTTTGAAATGTGCGCCGCAGCCGCTAGACGAGCCAGTAGCGGCAAAATCAGGACTTTTTGGGGAGGGGGGTTATCTTTCTTTCACGCCCACGTTCGAGGGTAACTCCTCACCCAGAGGCACGAAATTGTGTCACGAAAAACTAGAGTCCTTGTGGCAGCTCAATAGAAAGATTTCGTGATTCTAGATGGTACCGTTTTGATGGAGCTCAACGGTTGCACGAACACGCGGACGGACGGACGGACGGACGCTAAGGCTATAGCTATAACGCGAGAAGCATTCTGCTGTCGCGCCCGCAAGTATGTCGCTAGCTGTAGCAGCGGTGCTGAAAACATTATACCCAGTTTACACGATCGAGCAAACGTCGAACATACATCGAGCAAACATCAAGCAGGCCTGATGGAACCCCGCCCCTGGCTCAAATGTAGGCCTATAGGCTTAGCGCACAGCTGATCACGTGTTATAGGGCCTATAAGCCTTCCAACTAGGCCTACAACCCGCCCGTCCTCCTAACTAGCATGCTAATTACCATAGCTTGTCAAGCTAACTGGATGAATGCTAGCAAACATCGAGCAGACGTCGAGCAATTAGCACGCGTGTATTTTGAATACATTTGCTCGACGTTTGCTCGATGTTTGCTCGATCGTGTAAACGGAACATTACTGTTTTCGCTACCGCAGACAGTAAAAATATATCCTAGAAGTATAGCGAGTAGTGCACTATAACTTGTATGTGACCGAGGAGTAGCAGCTTGATGACGTTGATCTGATTGAGTTTGTCTTTCTTCAGATTCGTCTCAATCATCTTGTTCTGCTTCTTGGCGTCACGTGACCCGCTCGAGCCCGCTCCCATCATGCACTGCGCACATGACGTGACACAAAGTATACGCTCAGACGGCAAACACCGTCCGTGGCCCGTGTTGTGAAATATCAGGACGTGAAAGAATATCCACCAATACGACACAACAGCGGCGAATTTGGCAACCAATTAGGGCTTGGGGTTTTACCCTGTTGCGAATTCCTGGCTACGTCCCCAACGACAGCTTAGTAGTGAGTACGTATTAATATCTAAAACACGGTTGCAGCTGCAAAGCGCATACGTCGAGCGGTGTAGCACAAGAAAATATTAGAATAGGTTGACATGAACCATTTGCATTTAAACGTTCTTCAACGCGATTAACGTTCTGGTCAGCGCGCGCATTGCGACGTACCGACTACTGCCGGTTTTGCGGTTTGCTAATCTAGTCGTAGGCCTCAAAGAAACAAAAAACACGTTTGTTCTCGGAAATTCAGTCACACAATCTTTTAGCACCGTATTTTTTTTTAGTTCTGAACATTTTGCGTTAGAAAATGATGACCTCCATCGTGCGTGTATGGAGTTGTTTTTTTCATTTCGTGCAAGTCCGTGGTTATTTCACGAATTTTAGGGGAAGCACTGTTCTGGACACACTATATTCCACAGTAGCCTAAATTGTGAAGGATTCGGGACGTTATTGATTGCAACCTGAAGAAAAATATACAATTTAATATTTTTAGCACAAAATATTTTTTGACACAACTGGCTGGCAATCTCCCGCCTCACCCAGAGTGTACTTCTGCACTACCTAAGAAAAACAAGGCAGAACCACAATCGATAATGTCGGGGACCAGATAAACCGTACGTGCAGAAGTTCTCGTCGCCACTGTGAAGTATTGCAGACCAGGTGCGTGTTCACGTTCGAACAGAAAGACGACAATGATGCGTGATGTGTGGCGTGCTTCGTTATTTACTTATTATTCCATCTCGCTGAGCATAGACGAGTAGTCGACACGTGCGTGCTGACGGAGCATGCGCACTACATCACTACATCACGTCTTTTATTTCCGCTAACTAACCACCGGCTGCTGCACCGGCTGCTGTGCCAGATTATGGGACCCTTCGTACAGTCCATTTGATGGCCGTACTGGGACGATTCGTGCACTGGGAGCGGAAACGACAGGAAAGTGAATGCCGCGAGTGCTGTTTCGCTGCTTATTTTTTTGCAGCCGATAGATGAATAAAAGTGCAAAGTTAATTAACCGGGCCTAGAGACAACGATAAATCACTGTTTGTCCTTAGAGAAGACGAATCTCGACTTCAAAGAATGGCTTCGCCTGTGGCGTTGACATACAATCTGCAAATTGTGCGCCTTCAAAGACGGGTTCTGTCAAGTGTTCAAAATGCAATAATTTTCGCCTGAGGAACCACACCCATGCAATTTTGAGCCGTATCGCATGACCATTATACCCTGTTTACACGATGAAGATGGCTCGAAGAGCCAGCTCGAGCACTGATCAAGCACTTATCAATCTAGCTTGATGAGTGTTTGTCGGCGCAACTCGATAAACGATTGCAATATCAAACATGTTCAATAGTTCAACTTACTCGAGCATTCCTCAATCTGCTTCGACAACTACTCATCAAGCCAGGTCAATGAGTGCTTTATCTTGATCAGTGTTTGATGAGTGTTCGACGAGCGCTTGTAAACAGCTAGGCTATTACGCATGCACAATATAATGTAACGAGATGAAAATTCGAATGACATTATAATTATGACTGACTCAAACAGGACTTTTTACGCGCGAAAGCAGCTAATGCTTTCAGCGCGTCTTAATCATCGCAATTCTGTCCGTCCGTCTGTCTGTCCGTCACACGGGTGGATCAGTCAAAAATGGTGCAAGCTACGATCACCAAATTTTCACACTCCGCTGCCTGGAGGACTCTAGTTTTAGGAACCGTAAAGCTTTTCCATGATTTCGAAGGGGTTCACCCCGAACGTGGGCGCTAAATGAGAGGAGGGTGGGCAAAATTTGCGATTTGTAGCCAATAAGTCGCTGTATCTCAGTAACGATGCGAGATAGGTCCTAGGTTAATATTAATCACTAAGAGAAAGTCGTACACTGGCTCTCGATTGGCGCCGAATTCAATGACCTTGAATGACCTTGAACGCCAAAATAAGGGGTTTTATAGATTTTTTGGCGATTTCGGGCTGCGACGCACGTCTATATCATTCACAAGGTGGCGCCACGAAACTATCGTTATGCGATCCAGATAGAGAATTTGGTATTTGTAGGCCTATATTAACTTAGCGTGAACACCCCAATTTTCAGCTAAACTACTGCACCGAAACTGCTATAGGCTTTCGCGCGTCTCGTGGCTCAAATTTCTTGTTTGTCAAGATAAAGACCGAGCCATAACTTGTTTACGAAGACCAAAAACAATAACCCTAAAACAAAGTTTTCTTTTCTGCAGCAACAACATATGGTCAACGTAACACGCGGCTAATTAAATTAGCTCCACATGATACAAATCAATATAGAAAGATAACGAAAGAAAAGTCATAAAACTGCGTGACTAGTAGTATTAGTAACGTAAAGGTGTAAGCCCTAAAGTCTCCCGTAATCCTAATCACCAGCGTTTTGTCACAGCTCTGTGACTGTAAGATCGGTGCTCATCTCCGTTTCGAGGTCCTGCTGATAAACTACAGGAAGGGGGTGGGGCAGTAGAAAACTGAATGCTGTTCCTAGAGGCGTCAGCAACGATAGAATGCTGCAGCAGTCTGCAGACTAGTATCACGCATATTAATAAACTGGCCAAAAACACGTGACTTAGAAAACAAACGGTTGTTGGACGAGCAATAAATATCCCTACGTAACAACGTCCAGCGTTGACGAACCAATGTATGCCTAAACATTAATTAACACGAGACACGAACCGTTAATTAACGTAGCAGGAATTATGTAAAAATATGATACGTCGAACTTCGTCGATATAATTAGTTAAATTAGATATGCCTATTGCAGCCTACACTGTATACAGAATGTTATAGCGGAGCCACCGTCTACAGGGTGCGGCAGAAAAAAGTAGCCCCCTAAAGTTTTTCGCTTTTTTCTCAGCAACCGTTTAGCATTTATCTGAAAATTTACAGATTTAGTCATTAAATTGTTCTACGGCTAAATGCCAAACAAAATTTGATTCCATTGAAAAATGACGAAGTTATAGATTTTTTAACATGACCGCTTACCGATTTTTCAGCGTGAAAAAATGTTCAAGCTACAACACCAG
>Ga0209367_1006400_pt1 | contig 16310 bp, 12 predicted proteins | sample WorMetLIZISLAND2_FD_187412 | JGI IMG/M metagenome (GOLD analysis project Ga0209367, IMG submission 187412) | Marine gutless worms symbiont microbial communities from Max Planck institute for Marine Microbiology, Germany - Olavius geniculatus... ... | reverse complement strand
CCCTCCCCCCCTCTCTCTCTCTCTGTGTCATGTGACCAGGATGTCACAGGCTCGGCAGGATGCTATTGCTGATAACGGGTGATGTGCGTAATGGATGGGATGGTTAGTTTGCTGACCGAACACTCACTTGGTTGCAGTTGTAGTTGTATATGTTCTGTCTGAGCGTCGCTGTAAGAGTGATAATTATCTGCTGCCATTTTACATGGTGCTGTAGTAATGCCGTCATCACGCTTTAAGTGTGCTGTGAGTAAAAATGTTGTTTATCTGTCAATTTTTGTTTTGCTATCAAAGGTAAAATGACGTGTTTGTGAGACACAGTATAGGCCTACGTAGTACACATGTTACATTGTGTTTTTTCATCCTGCAGTAAACTTAGTCCATTTACAGTATTTTGCGTTCTGACAACCTTCATTAATATACGGACATTATCATGATATCATTACATGTACATCTTCTGCTATATACTTACGACCATTAACTACTCGCTGTTGCTTCCAGTAATTAGTGCTTGTCTTCAAGTCTTTGAACAACACTTTTAGTATACTAAGATTGGTTATCTATGCACTGTGCATGTATTTCAACTGTTGGGTATTTCTGGACACATCTTTACCAAACTTTGTGCATTAATTCATAGGATCAATGTGTAGAACTTTTGGTCAAAGGTTGATGGCGTAGTTGGGTCAAATACAGCGTGTGTTGAAAAAGTGCACTTCTTGTCATTCTTGCATGAATTTTTGTCACTCATCGGGTTTGGGTTTGATTCGTCGGTTGATGACTAAAATTACTTCAGATTCGGTGAATGGGCGATGGAACGCCTACAAATATTTACCAGTGATACCTAGTAAGGTGCATCAAACCCCCCGTGATTTATTGAAGTTCTGAATTTTGATTCGGCCCTACAACAGCAATGTTCCACTTTATGAAAAAAAATTTCGGGCAAATTTTCAGAAATTTCTGTAGCCACTTACCGGGTCCACATGAAGCAGGAATATTTGAAATTCTGGACTTTTCGTAAATATTTGCAAATACAAGTTTCGTTTGCTTTTGCATACTTTATTCACACAATTGTAGTACAAAACAGTCCAAAAGCTGCTAGAACGTTTAAAAATTGCTGTCTTACTATGCTGTAAGCAAAATTTAAGTGTCATTTAGTAACTGTTTACACGTTTTAATGAGTGTTCGGTTGTTCACCATAATCAGTCATCATCATCAGCTTGACGTCTGCATTTGCGTATATTTGATTTTAAATGTGTACATTGAACAAACTGCAAAAGCCCATTTCAGAATGTTTCTGTGATGTCTAGTCACATCAGGATTCAACTCTCACTGTTCACTCAGTCAATTGTCTTTACTAGTGTGGTCTTTGAACAGAAGGGATACTTCTTTCTAGGGGAGATTTGCATATTGTATGATGCAAAAATTGTCATTTTTGACCACTCTCTTTCCCATATGATGTTGAGTAGCAGTATTGCAGACCACTCAGATTATATAACAAGCTGGCTTAACAACTCTTCCCTCTTTGTGATTTTGTGAACGTTGTGAGATGTGGGACCACGAAAACTAGCTAATGGAACAACATGCTCGTAGCACGAGACCTTCTGAGCCGAGACCGAGACGAGACGTTGCAGTTTCCGAGATACTGGTCGAGACCTTGAAGCTCCCGAGACTCTCGAGAGTCTTGTGAGTTTCAACATTTCTCCGAGACGTTTTCTGTGACTTATGGTGAAATACATTGACAATGAAAAAATTATATGAATTAATTAACTCGCACCGTGGTAAGCGCTTTCTATTTGTGATATTGTGGGTTTTTGCACTTTATTTTGACAATTATAAGCAATCTTTGACAATTGTAAGCATTAGTTCCATGATCGGATGGCAGCAAATCGCCCAATTGAGTTTCAGCTGAAGCTGATAACGTCATTGGTCGAGTCAACAAAGAAAATCTACACTGGGCCCAGTTTGTCTTTGGATGGGTGACCTTCTTTAGATGAGTACAGGTAAAACATCTCGATATGTAACAAAATAACCAAGTTCTCAGGCTATTCCCCACAGAGCCACTGAGAGCTTAGGACATAAACAGGCACAATGCATGATGCAAAAGGCCTCATATCTGTGGTGGGACCGTGTAAGCTGGTGTCTCGCTGAGAGCTAAGGAACAAAATAGAACAGATTTAAACTTGTGCAGACTTGTCATGGTTAAGTTGAATCTGTCTTGTGGACCATTCTGGTAAGAATTGTGCATCAGTAAAAGACAGTAAAAACTTTTCTCGGTCCCAGTGAAAATCTCTGAAAAACATCGGAAAACTCAGTGTAAGAGCAAATTTCATGTCACATGTGGACTCCATAGTTGACAATTTTTGTGATATTTTACACAGTACATTACTTTCATAAAAAGAACACAGAAATCATAGGGCCATACTTAATTTCTACTATGAGGGGGTTTGATGCACCCTAATATGCAGTGCTTCATTGTCTGGTGTTGTAGAACCAGCTGCCTGTCGTGCGAAGTCTGAGTGATATTGCGGATGTTCTGTCGTTGAATGGAGCCAGCAGCTTGTCAAGTGCCAGTGACGCCGGAAGTCTGCATAGTTTGTCTTTCTCTCAGCCACCAAGTTCTTTTAATTCCAAGCTCGAGTGTAAGTAGTCTGCACTTACTTCTCTCTGTATGTGTTTCTATGATTCCAGGCTTGAATTTAGATATACTCTTATCTGTCTGTTTGTTGTGATCTCGTGGGTAATATAATGTGAGCTATGAGCTATCGTGAACATGCTGCACTGCTGTTGTCAGCTGACTCCGCTTTCTAGGATTTTCTGGAGGCTGTATTTGGGCATTTGCTCAACGCACATTTTTTGTCTAGCCGAAAATCTGCTGTTGCTACGTGCACCAAATTTTGACCATTTGTAGGGGGCATTGAGGGCTACCCACGGACAAAATTCTGGGTGAATACACCGAAGGGATTTTGAGGGGGCATGAAGGGAAAATTTTTCTTTAACCCCTCATATCTCCGCGAGTAGGAATAAGGGGGTTTGATTTTTTTTCTCTAACAGGCCTTCGAGGGGGACATGTTCTGGCAAAATTTCAGCCCCCTTAATTGAACGAGGGACGAGTGGGAAAATGTTGAGTAATTTTTTCAAATTTTGGGGGTCAAAAAAGTTGATGTCAGCTTTTGGAACCTGTGGGGTGGATCAATCTGTTTCGTGCACCAGGTTATCAGGGAATAGTTTTTATACGTCATGCAGGGGTTAAATCCCAATTTCTACATGCGGTTTTTGGTGCTGCGCCAAAATTTTCCAATTATGTATAACTCACTCTTTTCAAGTTTTCTCAGCCATTTGAAGGCCGACGGTCACCAAACTTGTGGGAATTGTAAACATTATGCTCGCATAAAAATTCTTGGCTTTATGCCAGATTTGCAGTAACGGTTTGGCCGCTAGGGGACGCTAAACAAATTTCTTTGACTCTTGATTTCTCGCTTATTTTTGACAATATCGGCACAATTTTTTCACCATATGGTAGGCCTTTTTTGGCTCTTTAACTTTGCCAAATTTCGTTTGTGAAATATTTTTCTTTTCTCCGCTAGGAGGCACTAATTTTTTTATTTTAAAAACTGATATCTCGCATATTTATTAACCGATTGGCGCGATTTTTTTACCAGATTGTAGGCCTTAATAGGTGCTTTAGTGCGCCAAATTTCATTCATTTACTGTCTTTTATTTTAAAGGTAATGGGAAAAAACTTTAAAGCCCTTCCTTTTCGACTCTGAACACACTGAGTGTTATTTTTACTACATACTTTTTTTTCACAGTTTACTCTTCAGTTTTTAGCCAGAGTCATTAAGAACAAAAGTTGATATTATTTTTGTATTATCAGGCAAAATACTTGAAAATTTTACTTTTACATTGCTTTTGAATGGTTAGTTTTATCGCATGACAAGTATTGCTACTAAAATTTGCACTTTTAACATTAATCTTACTATAATGCCTGGAAAGTTTGTCTGTTTGTCTGTCATACCCGTCTGACGCTTTTTGTGCTGTGGACCCTGTTTGAGTCCTTGGGCCTTGGGCATGTGTGCCCCCACCTTGTCCCCATCTCCACCTCTGCACAGCTTGAGGAGTGGGGTTAAGTTGCCGGATAACAAAGCGGACCCGTTCGTAGGGTGGGAACGTTGGTAGTTTATGTAATTTGTAGTTTATTCGGTTAACCTGTAATTTTTCTATCAACCTCTTATCATGTGACTGGCAGTGCCAATGATGCAGCCTGTGTTGTACTGTTGTGGTGTCAGTATCAGCCGACTGCAGTTCAGATTACCGTTCAAGTCAGTGTGACATGTACACAGCGTTGCTTGAACGTCGAGAAATTCTTCAGCAGCAACTCAGCGATAAGCTCCAGCAGCTGAGAAAGATTTGCCTCCAGGAAGCGGTCTGTGGCCACGTTCGAACTTTTGAATTTTTTTCATGTTCAAGATCGAGCATCTGTAGCTCTTCTGTAATTGTTATCTTCACTGATGACCGAAGCCAGTGACACTTACGTGGAGCAGCATATTTTGTCGATGTATGTCGCCAAAAATGTCAAAGGGGTCTGGAGAAGTATTGTAACTTATAAACTTCTCCGGCTACAGGAATGTCTGAGGTTTTGCTATGGCATTTTTATGCACATCTGCAGGGCACTGTCACAGTCTGCTTATGATAAGTTGCATAGACTTAGAGACCAACTATCAAGCCTGCGGTCAAAGATCCAGCATATGATAGGCCTGTTGTGCTTATGCTGCATATGCAGGCAGCATTTACTGTTGACTGCTGCAGTTGCCAACTCTGCAGTTGCTGTAGCAAACTCTGTCGGTGTTTCTGCCTATGATGATGACAAGAGAGGTTATGTTTTACGTCTGTGTTTGTTTGTCTGTTACTGGTAGCTTTTGGTTATTTCTTTGGGTGGTGGACGCTGGGCAAGCATGGCCAAGGAACAACTGATCAGATTTCGATGGTCGATTTGGTGGCGATCGCGACCCATGTTTCCGAACTCTGAGCTTTGCACTGTCAAGAGTGTGTGATGATGTGACGCTGTAGGAGTTGACAGGAAAGCTTCCAGCAGAGTACCCAGCGACACCTGGTGAACCGGTCCCACAACTCCGTCGACGTGTTGGAACCTCTTTCTCTCTGTCACCGAAACTTGTCCACCAGTCCCATGTCTCCAAGGTACTACTGTAGGTTGTCTGCAGAATTACTGTGTAATCAAGCATCAAAGTGCATGAGTTTTTAACAAAGTCAGTGGGATACTTTGCATGCATTCGTAATGGGAAAGTTCTGCTCACTCTCATGTTGATATTGCTGATAAACGGAAGTTATTTTGGGGGATTGCTGTTTAGTTTGTGTGGTGTGTAATTGCAACGTGGTTAATTGTGTTGCAATACAGATGTTTCATAATACTGCGCTGTGTAAAGTCAGCATTGGCATTGCAAACTGTCAGGCATGTCTGCCGTGCTAAGAGTGACCAAGCTATTCATTATCTGTTCCATAGCTAAAACATAGCATGGGACAGATTATGAAATCACTGCTGTCATTCTGTCATTCCATCTGTAATCTGTAAATCTGTAAACACTCCTACGGCTGCAATTTTGATTCGATTTTGATGATAATTTGCACAGTGATTTGGGGGCTTGAAGAATAAGATCGAGTTTGTTTGGGATGAAAGTCCGATAATGTCTTCCTTTATTTTGCCCCATTTTTTGTCCCCGCAATGCATTTTCAACGGAAAGGTTTGCATACCACAGAAAACAAATCTGTGGGCCTATAGTGACGGCTGATAGCTCAAAAAACGTGTCTCAGGGGTGGCTATAAACACAAAATGAAAAATAATTTAATCCCCTAATTTGAGCCTTTAACCCCCAAAATAGTGATCTCTGCATTTTCAGTGGGGCCTATCATTTACAACTATCCACAAGTTTTGCAGAAAAAATTAACTTTTTGCACCATAAAGTTGCTTCTGTGCAGATTATTTCAACAAAGCAGCTGAATTAGTATTCGTTACAATATTTAATTTACACATATGTATAAAAAAGGTAACAAAATGCCAGAAATTTGGAAAAATAAACGATCCAAGACAGAAAACGAAATGCTACTCTCAAACATTATTACATGTGTTCACCAGAGGGTGCCACCTGCGTATGCATTTTTTTTATTAAATTTGTTCAGCTACTGCGTTTACTGTTATTGTACATTTGCATACATAGACCTACATTTTAAGTTTATACCACAAACCTGATAGGATTTCTTTGCATTTTTGAACTTCTGTGTAGTTAATCGTGACCTTACAAATCGCTGACACCACAATTGTAAATATCTACATTCAACTGGTTACACTGTATGCTGGCCTTGCGGGCGTGCACCATGAAGTAAGAACGTAAAATGCTGAAATGCGGCAGCTATCGTGGCAGTGGGACAGATACCTTGTTCCACAGAATGTATTTCTAGTTGATAATAACATCACATTAAAAGTTGAGGAAGGAAGCATCATGCAAGGTCTTGTTCCCACGGCCCACTTTTTTAAAGGCCAGTGATCTTGGAGGCAAAGGCAAAGGTCACTAAGTAAGTAAAGTAAGTATGTCAAATTTTTAATGCACATCAAAAGCCAATTTAATCTTATTGAATGCTTAGTGAAACATACAAATGCTCAGACGAACATAGTTTCGTTGTTTCAGAGGATATGTCATCCAAATACCAAAAACTCATTGTGCAGAGCATATTCATTACAAGTGACTAGAGGCCAAGATGTTGAGGCCAATGCTAGTGGTCTTTACGCCAAGGTCAGACCTTTTCGAGGCCAAGGCTACAATTTTTTGTCGTTGACGTTCTCTCGATGTCAAGGACATACAGTACTTAAGGACTGCATCCCTGGCATGGTGACTGCATGGTGGTGGTGTGCTGGCAGGAGTCAGCGGAGCTGGCACAGTTGGAGGTAGAAGTGGAGCTGCAGGGGAAAATCATGGCGGCAGCACTCCGTCTGTCTCTGGACAGGTCACGCAGTCGAAGCATCCGCAAGAAACGCATCCAGTCTTTCCACAGAGCTACTGACAAGGTACTGCTTCACTGTCGCTTTATTGTCATAAACAATGTCGTGCAACTTTTTCAAATCTAATTAGACAATTTGGATAAAAATGCCATCACTATTTGTGCGATTATGTGGCTGTTTTAATAAGCTGTGTGTTTGTCTTTTTTTGTGTATTTTGCTCTTTTGGGCAGGTTTTTGTTTTCATCAACTCCATTTTGCTCTTTTCTGTGCCAGTTCATTGAGTTGCAGATAATTGATGTTGCCTTCACTTGTCTCCAGTAACATACTCAGTAACATTTCCATCAGTCTCCCTTTCTCTTTTTTTCCTGGCAATCATCCTGCAAAGACTCTTCTCGCTCGAGAATTATGTTGCAACATATGCTCTGCACAGGTGTTTGTCTGTGTGGGGCTGCACACTATGACGGTGGATGCCTGCATACGATGTCAGCACTGCGGTGACATGAATTTTCTTTTCTTCATTGTATTGGTTTACTGTGCAGCTGAAGCAGATGGAAGAGAAATTACAGGAGTGTCGAGCCAAAGCTGGAATTGTGGCAGACATGAAAGCACAAAGCTCAGTTGAAGGTTCAGTATTTTTGGATTATGTTAAACTTGTTAAACTTTTCATCACATGTAACCATGTTTTGCTGAATGTATTCTTGCTGTCATTGCAAGCGCAACATAGCATGAATCGATGAATTATTTATTAAACCGATTGCAACATATGTATTACCGTAAAACTTCAAATAGAACCCATTGGTTTCTATAAGTACAGATTATTTCTGCTGTTACTACTACATATTCCCCTGGCCTGCATCTGGGAGCCAGTGCTTATTTGGGACCCAGCTTTAATTCATAGTTTTATGCTAAACGAAGTTGATCTTTGCGTTGTTTGTTGTGTCAGATTTGAGTGAAGACAGTGGTGAATTTTTGGACAGTGCAGGTAGATTTCTTAATTGCCTTTCTACAAAGTATTTTCAGCATTCTTATACTGTTTTCAGTTTTGGCTGCCATCTATTACTACTCGCATTTCAAAGGCATCAATCGAAAATATAGCATTGTGTGTCACTAGTGAATTAGAGGTGGCGAGTGGATTATTTTCTATGACCAGCGAATGAGAAGCATTTGACAATAAAGGCAAGCACAACATGCTCTTGATCGTTGTAAAATGTCTGCATAATAGTAGAACAGCATACTTTATGCACACGCATGCCCATAAATGTGAAATGTTTGGCATTTACTGGGTAGACTAGGCTAAGAATGTGTTTCACAGCTATGGATATGATAGAAGTAATTTACATACTTGCACTGTGCTCGGAGTATATTGAACACTAAATAAGTAATTAAAAACAATATGAAAATTTGCCGTTGTGAGTACTATAATATTATCTCAGAAACCAAGTCAGTAAGACGATCGCAATGCAGTGCATTTGAACAAAAATGACTTTAGCTGCTGTTTAAACTGTTTAAAATCAATGCTGGTTTGTCTTGGATGAAGTGAAAGACTGTTCCACAGTTTTGGGCCTGCATCTGCAATACTTCTGTGTCTAGCACTTGCGGCTTGTGTAGTATAGGTGTGTGTGTGTGTGTGTGCATGTATGTTATGACAGAAGTTACGGCTGTTCCGAATCGTCCAGTGCGGTCAGCCAGTGACGACCAACTGCTGTCACACAGTGAAGCCTTTGACAGCATTGCCATCGACTCGAGGCTTCACTGTGACTCCAATGATTTGACCAAGTCCGACGACATTGAAACGATGCGTCAGCCGACATGCAGCCATGACGTACCGGAGAACTGTTCCGCATCGTGCTGGACATTTGCTAACTACACTGGTGCCGTGGAGCAACAATGTTCAGGGCTACAACCGTGTGACATGAGCAAGACGGAGAGCTGGCCTTGCATGAATGAGAAGCTGCCTATGACAAAGAGCAAGTCCACTGAACACTGCTATCTGGATGATGCTGATGTTGCAGATTACGCACCAGTCATCCAAGCTGCATGTTTGCACCCGGCATCATTGTAAGTAACGATTTAATGCCTTCATTTATTTTTTTACTTCTAAGTAGTTTTTTGTTATTGCCTTCTGTTGTACTGGTAGCTTAATAATACGAGGGTTGTTCGATAAATAAGTTGCAAAACAGCATAAGTCTGTTTGTTTTTCAAATATAAAAAATCCGAAATATTTATTTTGTACGGAATTACATTGTAAACGTGTGTGCATATTTTTTGATGATGACGTAATTATTGTGACGTCATCTGTTCATAGTGCATGTGTGTATTATTTTCTCCACCAGTAATCTATCATAACTTGCAAGTGACAAACAGTGTAGGAATGAAAAGAAATAAATGAACTTAACAAGTTAATGTCACCTTTTTCAATGTTAAAGACTGATGTTTTATTTTTCAACATATCGTCCAAGTTCCTTCATACATTTGTCCCGTCTGTCAACAAGTTTTTGAATGCCCGATGCAAAGAATGATGCTGGATACTGACTAAGCCACTGACGAACGACTGATTGCACCTCAGTATCTGATGCAAATTTCTGCCCACCTATCATTTTCTTACACCAAGCGTGCACTGTTGGTTTCGTTAAACGCTTGGCGCCCTATACTGGATGCATCTCAGAGTGAATCTGATTTGCATTAAATCTTTTTGTCTACAAAACACGATAATGGCATACTGTTCGATACGGGACGATTTTAGTGGCAATGTCGCAATATCTGATGTCTATAAATGACGTCACAGTGACATCATCATAATAAAATTCATAATTGGTAGTTGGTAGTTGGAATGAAATTCCCTACAAAGTGCATATTCTGGATTTATAATATTCGGAAAACTAACAGAATGATGGTGTTTGTAACTTATTTAGCGAATGACCTTTGTATAATTATTAACTTAGCTCTCGTTCTACATCTGTTATTATTTTTTCTGATACATAGACACTAGACAACTTCACACATTCTTGCTAAGACTTTTTGAATGCCTTGGCAGTTATAACACTTTTTTTGTTACATAAATTTTTAAAAATTAACCTGTTGTTTTTAATGTTTTCATTTCATTGTAGCTGAATAGCCTTGATGTTACTTGTTAGTTATTCATATACTGAGTTTTTGTTATGACAATATGGCTCATGGCTAGAAAAATATCTTTTTCCAGTAGATCACCATAGGCATGCTGCCTATGCACTGGGCAAACTACACCCTTAATAGAACTTTCTCTCTAGAGGGGAAAGAAGCCCAAAATGGAGGGGAAAACTTGAGTCAGAAATTGGGGGCCTTTAGCCCAAAAATGGGGGGGGGAAGTTGCACGCCCAATTTTGATTCCAGATTTCGGGGGTTAGAAGCTATTTTTTCAGTCGTATCTTTGTCGATGACTTTGAACAACCTTGAACCTCCAAAATAAGGGGTATTTATTGATTTCTGCGATCTTCAAGAATGAAATGAGACGAAATGGCTGGAGAAGACTGACAGTTTGCGAACAAGAACTGCTATACCGGTAGGCTTTCGCGCATTTCATGAGCATTATTAGCTCAAATTTCTTGTTTTATCTATTTTCAAGTTAGCAGCCCATGGGGACAGACAAGGAGACATACAGGCGAGACTGGAAATGCAGCCCATTTAGACGGTCGTGGAATATAACAACCATCATGTGCATGTTGTAGCAGCGGAGCACAGAAACACGGCTACGTTCCCAGTTCAGTGTACAGAACTAGTACCCAGTACCGAATGCAGAGGTATCCAACGTTTTCCGTGCATGGCCAGCAACATCATAGACTCTTCTCAGCCGGTGGCAGCCTTGCATCTAAGTGCGTCGATCCTGCATGTTGCAGTGAAGTTGGTAGTCGTCATCGCGATCAACACTACACATATCAGACCAGCAACGCTAGTCATCAGTCAGCAACTGTCAGTGGTATTGATGATGGACCTCAGCTTTGTGATGGAGTCGCTGTAACGCCAAGTGTGGTATCAGATGACAATGCCGAGATGTCGTCAGATGATAGCTACTGGTTCCAGTTTGATCGGTCGCGCAGCATCTCAAACTCTTACAGTCACATGACAACTTCGCGGCTACACTCGGCTGAGGGTCATGGCATAATCAATCACTCCATGTCCAGCAATTTCTACTCGACGTCAACCCATTACAGCATGGAACCATCCCGAATAACTGCTGACTGCCCTTCGCATGTGCCAAGTGGACTTTCTACAGTGTCTTCATATTCAGTGTCTAGTACAGTTCAGCAGAAACAAAACATCATTCAGGTTTCAAAACCATTCGAGTCTTCAGACGTGCTGCGTTATAGTGAGAAACTTCGCCGCCAGCGACTGAACAATTGTGTCGCCGCACTGTCCGAGTTTTTGTAATATCTACGGTCCCTTAGTTAATATTTGTGAACATAGAGACTTTGCAATCGTGAAGACTTTGCAGTCACTGATTATTATTTGGCCATCACGTACGTTAGTAACAGGGGGTTTATGTTTTTGCTTTGTTTATTTCTACTTTTTTCTTTTTTATTTTCTGCTTTTCCAACAGCAGAGAGTGGACTAAGATCAAAATTAAGGGAAGGATGGCCCTTACCTCGAAGGAATTGAGGCTAAGTTTCAGCGAGATATGTTGCGGGTTTTTTTTGGAGTGGAGGGCATATTATAATATCTAATATGAACTTCGGCCCCACAGCGAGTGACTTAGAACGATTCGCATGGTATATATCCACTAACCAGTATTCGTCAATGTGCACTCGGTCAATAAATACAGATCAACACTGCACGTCATGCGTAGATTAATGCTTTTTTCATGCCATTCATGTTGCTACAAGGGGAATGTCACCCCTTAAATTTTTCCCCCAGTTGGACTTATGGCGCCGGGCAGCTTTGCGTTGGGCCCTGCCTCAGATTTCTAGTTTGCTAAACATATTTTTAATGCTTTTTTCATGTATTATAGATATTATTGCTCGTTTTTGTTATCGTCAGTCTTGTCATTTTATATTTGTCTATTGTAAAATTTGTAATTTAATATCTTGTGTGTACTTTCTGCATGTAGATCAGTGTGCGCTGTGTTCTAGTTTAAAGCATTTTTTGTCTTATTAATTAGTGTCTGCTAGTTAGCCATTGTCCACTTTCTGTTAATTACACCAGGGCAGGGTTGATTAGATTTGTAGGATTTTTATCTGATTTGCAGTACTCAGCCTTTAGGTGGGCCATAAAAGTAAGCTGTTGCACTTTGTCCATATCTTTGCTAAATATTGATCATTTTTCACAATTTTTTACCAGTAGACTCTGTAAGAAATTTGGTGCTCGGGGGCATGCACACCACACTTATTATGTCACTACACTACCTTGTAAAATATAAATATCCAAAAACATACAATATTTACAGATGGACAGAAAGTCTAATGGTAAACTGTCTAATGGTAAATTTTTGAAGTATTTAACTTAAATGTTAAAATATGAGTTATAGTAAGTGTCAAAAACGTTGGAGGACATGTTAAACATTTTTTTTCAAATAATTTGAACGATTTTACTGTGCACCAATATTTAATGTACATCAAAGCTGGTTGATGGCTGCAATTTTGCTCAGTTATCTGCATCAGCATACAGAGCAATGTATTTCAGTTGTGCAGCCTTACAAGCTTTGAAAGATGAAAATGTACTCCAACCTTTTTGATGCTTATTATAACTTATACTTAACATTTTACTTAAATACTTTCAAAAATTACCACTTGATCTTGTATTTTTTTCCAGAGTCTACTGGTTAAAAAATTGTGAAAATTTGTCAGTATTTTGCAAATATATGGAAAAAGTACAACAGCATACTTTTTTGGCCCACCTTGTATTTCTGTGCATCTGCTGTTGAACAATCTGTCTTCCGTGGACAAAGTTTTTGTAGTGCCTGGTGAACTTAGGCATATCATACCAGTGTACTGTATGTGTTGTTGTTCTTTTCTGTTAAATAGCTTCACTGTTAACGTGTTAACTGACTTACTATATATTTACTTGCCAAAGTTTTTTTATTATCTGTGCTAATATCTTAGCTTGTGCATAATAAAGTACTTTAAAAAAAACATTTTTTTTGGTTTTTAGTTTTTTTTACAATACTCAGTAACACCATGAAAAACTAAAAGAAACCCTGCTGTCGCTAGGATAGCTGACTGTACTTGGTGTCAGTGACCTACAAAGTCATCCAATGTCATTGATATCATGTCATTTGAAAACCAATATTGTCACTTCCTATCAGTGAGGTTGCATCTCTCATTGTTTCCTAAATGTGGCCATTTTTACATTGAAAAACACATTTTCCCACCTCTCTCGATTTAAGCCCAAATTTGAAAATGTTTCCTTTGCACTAGATTGCTGAAGTTTTGCATGCCTAGGTTTAAGACGAGGGGGTAATTACTTGTGTAAAAGTTCTCCCGTACGATCTAACGCTTAGCCACAATACATCCGTTACAGACGACGTACAGACAGAAAGACGACAACCATTACTTAAGCTCGACCATTACTTGAGTACGGTTGGCTAAAATGTATTTTTGACACTGCCGGATAAATATCCTGTGCCTTTCTTGTTTGGTAAAACCCAAGTTGGAAACCGTAAATAAGCTCAGACTAATACGTTTTGTTTCAACACGAATCTTACTAAAAGGATAAATACAGTAACATTTGAATTTTTACGTGGAGTAGTTGTAGGTTTTAGTCGAACAGTGTGAAAACGCGTTCTCTTTGGGAAAATGTGGAGGGATGACACAGCACCCCCTCTCACCTGCTTTTGCCCCTAGTTATTTCAGACCCCTTTATCTGTTTCAAACAATGGCCTTCTAACCTATTAATAGAACGCTATTGGTTTCAAACCCCTAGCCTTTGTGCGGCACCATACGAAGCACCATGCGAAATGAACTAGTGGTAGGTCAAATTGGTCAATGCAGAAATTGTGTAACTATTTGAGGCTTATTAGATTTTGAATTTTACAAACTCACCGAGTCAAGCGTCGTCTTTGAGGGATGCCAGTCTCTTAATCCAAGGTAAACAAAATGGCACCGTACGTTCCGGAGGAAGTTAATGTTTTCAGCGTTCCTCATTCACGAATGAAGGAACTTGTTAATTCATACTTTACTCAGGTGAGTTTTTGTGACTGATTATTTGTGTCGTAAGTGAACTGGATGAACGACGATAAGCTGACAGTAATTACTGTACTCTGCAATCCAACAGATATGTGCGGACTGCGGAGGATGCGACGAAACACCGCACTGGCCTCACCGACCGCACCGACTGCACCGGCAGGAAATTACAGCACCGGCGCCTAAAACCTGCATACCAGCCACAGCGTCACTGCACCGGCGGTGAAAACGATCGGTGAGAGCATGGCGGCAGCTGCAGACGGCTGAACTTCCGTTTCCGGTTGGAAAACTAGGACAATGTGGGCGTGGGGAAACAGCCAACAGTTTTATTTATTTGGCTCACGCTGTGGTTGGTGTACAGGCTTTAGGCGCCGGTGCGGTAATTTTCTGCCGGTGCGGTCGGTGAGGCTGGTGTGGTGTTTCGTCACACCGGACTGCGGACGCATCAGTCCGCGGATCCAGATCCCATGATTTTTTGAGGACGCGGACAGACGCGGATCTTGTTTCGTGACGAAATTTGCGTACACAGACTGACACGGATCCTGTTTTGTGACGAGTGTATTTTTTCCTAATAAAATTTAGAAACAGACAGAAGTGGTGTGTGTTGAGACGTGCGTAGCACGGTACACTGGTACCGGAAGATTGTAATCTGCTATAGGTCTAGGCACGTAGTGGCCTACTTTACGTATTAATGACTAGAGGCAGGCCTATTTAGTGCGGACGCGAACGAACGCGGATCCAATATTTCTCTCTTGTTGCGGACGCAGACTGACAGAGGATCCTTGGTCAAAATCTGCGGACTGATGTGCACTCAAAAATTTCAGGATCTGCACATCTCTGCAATCCAAGTCCTGTTTTCTGTGATTTTGTTTATTATGTTATTATAAATAGGCGAGTGAAATTATTGCTTTCCATTTTAGCAGATTTTTATAATGATTATGTTGGATAATAAAAGAATGTGATTTGGTTTGTGAAATGTGGTCTGTATGCTGTACGCAGGTGAAGAGTACAAACTTCTCAAGCACAGTTGACATGCAGCTACTATTGGATTCGCTGTGTCGGACATTTACAGAATTTAAAAGTCATGAACAGATCGAAAATAAACTCATCATGAGAAAGCTGCGTTCAAAAATGAGAAATAATGAAGCTGTTTGCAATTGTCACAGGGTTCGTAATCTGTAATCTTGTTTCCTCCGCACCCATCACCGCCCCTGTGCATGACATCTTCACATTTACGAGCATTTTAGCTGATTATTTTTAAAATTTTATTTGATTGTTGATAAGTTTGACAAATTCATCAAACTACAACCTTTATATTCAGTGTTTTTGTGGACGTTTCGGCAACCGCTGCTGCCTTTGTTGGAACAATTGTCTGCCAGGTGTCGCTACAGCGGACAGTAAGTAGTCATAGATGTATGGAAGTTGTAGCCATAGCAACACCTGGCGGACAGTTGTTCCGACGAAGGCAGCAGCGGTTGATGAAACGTCAACAAAAACAATAATATGAAGGTTGTATTTTGATGCATTTGTCAAACTTATTAAGTTACGTTTTAACCTATAAGTTTGTTCAGATTTCATTTGATTGTATTGAACTTGCTATAGAATGTCGTGTTGGTCTGGTTGTATAACCGTAGGAAAGCCGGCTGACAGAAATGACGGAGATGCTTCAGCTGCTGCAAGATGGTTTCAATAAAAGCACTGTTCAGGATCGAATAAACTATGGATTGCAGCTGACAAAGGAGTTGGAAGAGTTTACTAGATCGTTTCTCCCTCACATGCAGGAAGAAGAGGACGTGAGTTAATTTGCCTCTCTCGTTACATTAGTACAGTTGATCTGCAGACTCGTGTGAAAACTGTGAAGTGAGTTTTGGCAGGATGAATTTTACATTGGTGTGCTTTTCTGCACTTGATAAACTATTATCCTAAGACATTACGGTACAACACTGGTCTGTTGTCACTTCTTATATTATACATTACGTGTCATCATTCACTCCCTGTTTCATTAATCGACATTCTGGTGCTATACAAATTTACACTGTGTCCCAAAAAAACATCCCCGACATTTTCAACTGTATCTTGAAAACCAATTATCAAATTTTAATAATTTTTGGCACAAATATTCCTGACACAACTTGCCATCAAATGACCGTTCA
>Ga0209367_1006398_pt1 | contig 16314 bp, 6 predicted proteins | sample WorMetLIZISLAND2_FD_187412 | JGI IMG/M metagenome (GOLD analysis project Ga0209367, IMG submission 187412) | Marine gutless worms symbiont microbial communities from Max Planck institute for Marine Microbiology, Germany - Olavius geniculatus... ... | reverse complement strand
GGATTATAAAATCGAACATACTTAGGAGCATCGTGCAAAATTTCGCGGCGATCGGCCCACGGAGCTCGGAGATTACGCGACGGGAAAAAAATAAACCACAGCAAAACAGAAGTCCTTCCGAAAACTATCGTTTTCGGGCGGACTAAAAAGCTAAGGATGTATTCTCATGAATTTAGACAGCTTATAGCGTCCGTTTCAACTGTTTTGTTGGACAGTTGCAAATCTGGCGATAAAAGTGTTGCTGAAAATCGTTTTGTACCTGCCTGTAGGCGTAGCTGTAACAATGTTGGTTGCTGCGGCTGACTGAGCACACGGAGAATGCCGGTCGACTGTGTTGTTGATGCTGTCACTACGAAGACTGCATGCGAACTGACACCCCCCGCTGCGTGCTGTGCGGTCAGCAAAACGCGCTTCGCTGCTGCTGCTGCTGCTGCCGTAGCCGTCACTTTGTGTCGGCATTCGTACAGGAAGCATCCAAATGTCTCGTGACGTGCCGAATAATTAAAAAAATTTCGTAAGTAGAACTTGGGAAAAACTTTGAAAAGTCAAAAATGACACACATTATTGTGCATGTATGATAACTTTTGCGTTATTCAAACGAGGACCAATCATACCCTGTTTACACTAAGAGCGCACGACCAGCTGGCTCGACAAGCTTACGACGTGCGCTTGTCGTGCGTTCTTCGTAAGTTCGTCGAGCCAGCTTCGTCGTGCAAAGGGAGTATTATAAGGTGTTTGTAAACATGATGAAGCAAACGTGAAGCAAGCATGAAGCAAACATGCAGCAAATGTATTGAATATACACGTGCACGACGTGCGCTCTAAGTTTGCTTCATGTTTGCTTCATCGTGTAAACACTCCATTAGTCATTTGGAACCGCGCGCCATGGCTGTGGCATATATTATAAGGTTAATGCGCAACTTTGCCATGCAGAACTGGGCCTTTAGTGTCGTCCTCAAATCTGCCGTTCCCGCTCTTGTAATATATTATTATAAGTGATTTCGTGGCATTGAACTGCATTGGACATTATCGTGTGCTGTCAACGCACATAATTGATTATCCATCGACGAACACTGCATTAGTCGATCCATTCGGTTGAGAATTATTGCCTAGCCTAGCAACTGTCGTCAGGCCTAACTGTAATTTCTGCGTGGTTTAATGGAAGTATTAAGATATTGGACATCTCATAATCTCGAAAATGTTCCCGTGTGAAAAGAAAACGATTTTCGACTCCAGCTACTGATAATGAAGTATGTAAAAAATGTATTTATTCGTCTAGGCTACTGTAGGCTATATAGCAAGTCTACATGTGAACCTACGACAAAAGCTAGTTTTTGATCTCAGTTTGTGTGAAAGGATTTGGTCGTACATCTTAAATAGTCCGGCTGCTGAAACTCAACAAGACTCGTACTTATTATTTTCCTGCCTGGTGATGAGTTGTTTGAACTCTGACTTCACTCTGTGATCTCCGATCGACCCTCATCACTGAGGATGGAATAGAGAAGACGAGTTGTTTCGTTAATTAACTGTTTTGGACTTTTGGTTGTCGCCGTTTGCCATGGAAGTATCCGCTGACTATAGCGTAGCTTACACTGTATTTCAGCTGCTGACTGTCGGACTGCAGGGCTATCGTGCTCGGAGCGTGCGTGATGAACAGTGCAGTAATTAAGCTTACTGCAGTTAGCACGTGCTCGCTAACGGTCTGCTAGCAGACATTTTGTACAAGATGCCAGAAAGCATCGCGCGGCTGGTCCGTTTGCTACGACAGTAGGGCGTTCGTATTAGCGTAAGCTATCGTGGTTATATTACTGGTATCAAACAGTGACGTCACTGATGTTTGCAAAGTTCTGTCAGCGATATACCAGTGCTATATTCTGCACTCGGTTGGTCGAGACACTCACACACTCGGCCGAATCTTGATTAGCACATTTTATCACGCCGGCCACCCACCGTCGACAAAGACGCTGACACCTCATCCATTACGATGACGCACGGTCACTCAGTCCACTGGGAGCCGTAATGCTTCAGTCACTCTCGCTGCTTTCTGCTACCAAGTGGCGCATTCAGGCATGAGAGCTTACGTGGATTAAAGTGCGAGGCACTGTATTCTGAAATTTAAACTGTAGTCTTAAAATGTTCACAGAGTGCAGCCCAATGCCGGTACCTTCACGTAATTTCTTTTATGTATCCAGACTTGCTTGGCTACGATAAATCGGCGAAGAAAAAAGCAGACGAACGTACAGACAACTTGCGGTAACAATAACGTGTTTGCACAATATATATTATGCATCGCGGGGTAACGTTCTGCGGCGTCCAGATTCACGTGCATAGTTGCAGCACTGCGCGAGACAGTTGGAGCGAAGAATTGCATCAATTATCTGATAAAGACGACAACCAAGAAATTGCCGCAGCTTATAATTACGATGTTTCGTACAGTCGCCGGGCGACGTTATAATTACTGTAGCGTATTGAGGCGATTATCTTCTCGTGTCATACATCCTGGAAATACCGCTTAACCCTTCAGTGCGTATAGTCACCATTTTTTGCGCCCAAACTGAACAGTAAAAATACAAATGCGTCATTGTGCAAGTGATAAAATGCGCAGTTTTTTCCTCAGATTTTGAGGCTAAAACTGTGAAGTTTTTGTCATTTTCACGACGCTACATTCGTTTTTTCCGAACTGGAAAAACTTACTGTACTTCGCCCATCAGATCACATTTTATGGTAGTAATGCTATATTCTGTTTTAGTAAATATGTGACATCATGCGGTTTTTGACGAATCGTGGATCTTAAAGGGTTAAAGCAGCTTGTAGATGAATATGCAGAGACCTCTATTTGCAAGGGGTCAGATGTCTGATACATACTGCTGTACGACCCAATCATACACCAGCTTGTGTTTCATAATCATCATATCAAAGTGGGTCCATTGGTTTTCATTGCCTGCTGTTTGTCTGTGCCTTCTTAGTGAAAACGATCGGTGTCTATAACTGCTAGATAGACTCTTCTGTCGTGACATTGGACGTCGCACTCAGCAACATGCAGCAGAAGCAGCAGCATAGTCAGTTTCCACCAACCGTCCAACAGCACCGACGTGGGACGTTCTGTCTTGCTAGTCAGTCGGCAAGCGGGCATTTCCGGTTTACGGTGCTAACTTATGGGGTGTTTACACGATCCAGCAAACTTCCAGCAAATGTATTCAAAATACACGTGCTAATGCTGGACGTTTGTTGGATCGTGTGAACACCCTACTACGTAACGAACTTTCACGTCCAATATTACCGTCGCATGCACCGCCAGTCTTAAGGCAGCGTCTTAAGACTTTCCAGTTTCGGCGCTGTTATCCGGTCCTACTCAGTTCATCAGTCGACACTGTTTGGTTTTAGAAACAACGTTTTTTGTTGTTACAAAGAAATGCTGACGGGCGAACGAAAAACTACGCAGCTACCTACAGACTACAGAAGACTTTCAGCCAACTATCATGTATTGATAGTTTGATTTGAAATGTTTTCTACAGTTAATAAGCTTCAGTGATTTTGGTTGTGCAGTGAGAGCACTGACTGCAGATCGTGATGATATTTGGCAGATCTGCGGCTCAAGCTGATCGGCTTAGTCCAGAGATCGGCGGCTGTTTGCAAACACAGCTCTGGAATCATGAAATAAACCGGATGCACTATCGCACTGGCTGTGCCATGATGATAGCCCCGTAAACATTGTCATGGCTACTACTGTAACGGAAGGTCCTGCAGTTAAAACACAGCAACATAAAACGTCACGTTCTGCCACTGCTTAGCCCTACACGGTGACTCCGTAAACGTTGCACACTGGCCACTAGAGTTTGTAGCTAGCGTGTCAAATAACGCCGTAGCGCGCTGTGGGTAATTTGCGATCGAGACGCCGAGAAGAAACGACGGATGGCCAGCGAGTGAGCGAGCGGCTAGGGATTGAAGGTGTGGCTGAGAGCGACATCAGTCATACAGGCGCGGCGACTTTTAGGAATCACTTGGGGGACGAATTTATCTTCCCTTGCCTCTTTTTCCCCTTTCCAGCTTTTTCTTCTTTTACTACCCTTTTCTCCACTTCTTTTCATCGTCTCTTCCCATGTCACATACGGCGTTTAGCCTACAGGAGAATCGTCGTAAGCCTCTGCAGTCCTGTAAATTGCGTCATTGTGTAAGTGACAATAAATGCTCTCTGGCTGAGCGCCAAACGATTTGCGGTAGAGTTTGAAACTGAAATGCGTATGAAATACGCATCGCATTTTTACCGTTCACTTTGGACAGTTTGGACGCGAGTGCCGACTTTCATTAAGGTTAAACCAGACGCCGCCGAGAAGCAAAAATTGTCTTATTTCACGGTTGCAATTAGAATATTCAGAAATCGAACTTGTGTGAGCTAGTGATCGACCCCGCGTTGTGGCGGCGATTGCCCGATGGTGCTGGCGGCTTGGCGCCTATGTCGTCGGTCGGTGATGGATAGCAAGCAGCGTCACGGCCTTCGATTTCCCTCGTCGTCGTGGTTGTTGTTGGACAATCCGTCTGCAAGCACTCAGGGTAGACACTGTGACCGAGTGACGTCGTCGCGCCGACCACTAGCTTCGGCCTACTCACAATCACACTATTGATGCATGCAACTTCCCACAGTTTCCACTAAACTTTACGCTTATAGCTTTTACTAGCATTGGGTATTTCGATTGGTTGTGGATTTATCAAACTACAAAACGTACAGGCTGCGTACACAGCATCTTGACATGCAGTTGATGATGTCAATATTAGATGTTGTACTTTTGTCCGATGCTTTCAATTTTTTTGTAGATTTGCTACACAACTTGTTGCAGATTTCCCGTAGCACAGTTTGATGTACAACATGCCATAAAGTAAGGGTAGTGGAGTTTGCGCTTTTGTCTGCAGTGTGCGAATCCTAGCTACTGCTGAAGTCGCGGAGTGTGCAATAAAGAATCCGACGTCGTCGTCTGTACAGCGGTCGTTCGGCGTCGAAAAGATTTGCGCATCGTCCACTCTCTGGAGATCGATTTCAGCCTCGCGCCGTCGTACTGGTTAGCCGGCGCAACCGCACAATTCTTATCTGGACATCACCCAACTCCCTTGTCTCATGCTTCACCCATTCCCTGTCCTCCTTTTTCTACTTTCCCCTTTCTCCATTTCAGCAGGCGGTGGTGGCGGAGCGCCGTGTTCTTATCGCTGTGGACGAATGGACGCCGGATCAGGTTGGCTGACCGCATGTCGGTGACAGTTTGGTATTGTAATGACTGACCGAAACGACGTCTAAAATCATTTCCGGCATCTTAGGTTTGTTTAATTTTTGGTAAATATTTGGGGATTTCCGAAGCGTTTTTGGCGAGGTAGTTTCTAGAAACAGTTGCTATCCTATCGTAGCAATATTATCATCTTAATACCAGTAGGGCCTAAACGATAGCCTATAGACGAACATGTATGAAGAGTAGGCCTATGAGCATACTGTAAGATGTAAATTACAAAAAAAAATTAAGGCGTCGAAAAATTTTTTCGTCTGTTTAATTTTTTTGGTCTAGCTACCTTACATAAAATAGCGTTGCTATATACGTTGAATACGCCACCTGTCGTGGTGGCAGACGGGCAATTGGGGGGAGGTAAATTTTGAACTGTCCGTAAATTGACGGAAATTTTTTTGCTGGCCGGAAAATTTTCGTCCAGCAAAATCTGAAGCTAATTACTACAGCATTTTGAAGAAATTTTTAAAGCAAAATTGAAATTCTGAACACCTATAATGAGCTCCGTGGAAAATTTCAGCTGTTTAATTTGTTTGCCTTTCCGTCGGATTTCTGTTGGAAATTTGAAATATCTGCCGGAAAATTGCAATTTTCTGTTCCGCCTACTTAATTTTAATCGCTCGCCACTTCAGCGTTTTGTATACTTTCCCACATGCTGCTAACTAGAGAATCCCAATGTGTCACGACGCAATATTGGAAAGAAACGACGGACGATAGCCACGATATAGCTTCGGCGACATCTTCGGCCGCTTTACGACGAAAACTATTGAATTATGGTTTGAGCAGAAGTGTCATTCCTGCAACTGTAGGCTTACATGTAGGCTACGTGAAATAATCATGGAACTGAATGATCAGCGGTCGGCGACGGAGACAACGATTTACGATGACATTTCTCGACTATCAAAGTGTGCGCGTGTTGCTATTAGTGGACGCGAGTACACGACGCAATCATGACATTCTAGATTATACGCGATAAGAAAAAGCTTTTAGGGCCTAAAGCCATGGTTTTCATCCAACAAAACGCACACAACGAACGCAAGAATTAACGTAGTCTATATAGGCTACGCAACAAAGGCAAAAACTAATGCAGCTGGCGCAGGAGCTAAAATGCAGGGACAGAAACTGTCGTTGCTTGCGTTGCGCTTATTGCATAGCATATGGAAATCACATTAGGCCTACGTTCAGTAACGTTACAAATTAGTAGAATGTTGCAATTTAGGCTTGCGGTAGTTTAGCTTAGTTCAGTAGCAAAAGTTATAGGGTGTTTACACGATCCAGCAAACATCCAGCAAACTTCCAGCAAATGTATTCAAAATACACGTGCTAATGCTGGACATTTGCCGGACCGCGTAAACACCCTATTATATAGTGCCGTAGCTGCCCTCCCTACATGAGTCCGGACCGGGAGTGCATTGCAAATGTCACAATGTAACAACAGTTTTACTAAAAGTCAAAAAATCATAAACACTCAGAGAAATTAAGTTTTCAGTTTGCGCTTAAACGAGCTAACAGTGTCTGTTTCACGAATTGCTGCAGGAATACTGTTCCATACGACTGGCCTGGCCACAGTGGCTCTGTCGCCAAATTTCGTTCTTCATGTGGAACAGAGTAGTTAGTGTTGGTCGCTGAGTATAAGTAGCCTAGGCCTACTTAGGCCTATCTTATTTGCACTGCGTGAAGGAGGCCTAGGCCTATATGCCCAAACGGTTGGTTTTTGGACCGACCGTTAAGATGTAGGCTAAGCTTAAAGGTGTAACTTTATATGCTATATACGATATGTGTCTGCCGTCTGTCTGTCATAAATGTATTGTGGCTAAACGGTAGGTCTTACCAGGAAACTTTTTACAAGTAGTTAACCTGGTGTGGACGTGGGCATGGCTGTTGAGCGCTTGCAAAATTTTAGTGATCCAGTTGAGGGGAACATTTACAAATTTGGAGTTGAATGAAAAAGGTAAGAAAAATTTGCGGTTTTCCATCGAGAACTGGCCGTATCTCAAAAACGGTGAAAAATTTTTCGCATGATACAAAAATCATTTGCTGGCTTTCGGACACCCGCGTACGGTCGGCTCTCTTTAGCGACATTTGGGCATCTTGTTTATTTTATTAATGCAGGGTGTTTAACGTGGGAGTAAAACTTGACCTCACCCACTGTCTGACTTCAGTAACGTGCCGTTACATCAGTGTATAGCACTGGGGACACTGGACAGCAACAGCTAGATAATCTACTCGTAAGTAAATAAGTAAGTACCTCGTCGCAGTCAGCACCAACCCTCACAGTATCTCGCAGGCCGAGGTTTAGTTGAATCGTTGTTGTCAAGACAAGAAATGTAAACAAAAAATATCGTAGAATTTGTGACGCAGTTTGTTATTTACAGTCGGATATGGTATGACATGCTTTTATCGTGTCAGTATTTGTCTGATTAATTGGAGGTTTGATTGTGCTACATCAAAGTGGCACGGTGTCTGCCTTCTGATGTCGTCATGTCTCCTTCCCTCGAGGTCTTCAAGTCCCGACTGGCAGGTGCCATGGTGATGCAGAGAACAGATTAGATCCACCCTGTTTTTATCAGCAGCACATCTTGCACGCTTTTATCTGTTCTGTCTGGAGTTCAACAGTTGTTCCAGGCACTTCATGCACCTCTGCCATGCACGACATTACTCGCAAGAGGATATGTGCATTACTGGAAAAGGAAAAGGATCGAATGCGAATATCATTCTCTAATAAAATAATATGTATATTTAAAATCAATAATTCTAGCGGTAGATCGGCGATCTTGCTGTTAGCACTGGAAAATTGCTAGAAGTAGATCGGGTAGACACATTATTGGGAAGATGGTACAATTTATATGCCTGGAAGACGTAGAAGGTTTACAAACCATGCCACGACACTGTCACGTATTTAAATCAAGCTTATTTAGTATTATATCAGAGTCCATCTTGAGCCAAAGCTGTTTTTTTGTAACACGGACTTAGAACTACACTGTGTCACAAAAAAACATCCCCAACATTTTTGACTGTAACTTGAAAACCTATTACCAGATTTTGATAATTTTTGGTACAAATATTCCTGACACAACTTGCCATCAAATGACTATTCAGTTTTCCACCTCACCCAATGTATGCTTCTGCACTACCTAGGGAAAGCAGATCAAGCGAAATATGCGTTAAAAGAAACAGAAAACCTGAAAAAAACATCCCAAACATTATCGATTGTACCTTGAATAAAGATTAGCAGATTTTAATAATATTTGGCAGAAATATTTTTGACACAACTGGCTATTAAATAAAGTGTTTTATTTGTCACCTCACCCAACGTCTGCTGTTGGTACGACCTGGAGAAAGCAGACCAGGCATGATATGTGTTAAAATGAATAAGAAAACGTCAATAAATACCATCTGTCCTAATTTGTGGGCCTCAACATCAGGTCTATTACAAGGTTTGACTGTCTTGTAGCAGCGTGTCCACCAGATAAAGTTTAGGAATGTTTATAAAGTCAGAAGTGACTGGTAGAGCCTGTATTGGTCTGGAGCAGAACATTATCGATACTGCTGTCAAGTGAATAGAGTAAGCGTCTCATTGCCTGTGTTTGCATAGTGGGCCAATACTTCAAGCAATTTTACTCTAGGCAGTTGAAAAATGGATAACTGAATGAAATGTCAGTCACAGCGTCAGATATGTGAACAAAATGTGTTTTTACGCATTATGTTAATTAAGCAATCATATCGCATTGGATAAAAAAGTGATATTTTGCTGGTTGTGCTTTCCCCAGGTAGTGCAGAAACGAACTTTGGGTGAGGTGGGAAACTAAATGGTCATTTGACGGCAAGTTGTGTCAGGAATATTTGTACCAAAAATTATCATAATCTGGTAATAGGTTTTCAAATTACAGTCATAAATGTTGGGGATGTTTTTTTTGGGACACAGTGTATAGTGCTTTTGAATGAATTTTATTTAAAGCTTGGTAATTGATTACATTTCAGTTCTAACCACAGTCTTAGCAATGCAGTGAAGAAGAAATGTGGCTTCATTCTTACATTAACAACGAGATAAATGTAATTAGGTAAATGGCGATCTACCGCTAGTAATTTTCTGCTCTTTAGTGCGAAATCGCCGATCTACCGCTAGCACTGACCATTTAAAATTTGGGGACGAGTGAAGAAGACGGGACCTATTAATTACTATGGGTGGTTTGCGATCAGCTTTTGCAGTGATTTCGAACACTAAATAACTAAATAACTGGCAGAATACGGCACTGTGATGAACAAACCTGCAAGAAACATAATATGCTGCTCGTTTTTCAATCGACTAAATGAGTAAAGTTTTAGAACGAAAATTGTTGATATCCACCATCATTCACTGTAGCGAAGCGCAATGATATCTCGTGTGCACTAAAGTAGTTTGCCGCATTAGGGCTGCACAGTTTTGAATAATTTATTACTGACGTGCACTTTCTGAACCAAGTTATTATGTTCTAGTGAAACAGTTCATCACATTTTTATTTTACTGGGAAGGGGGCACTGTCCCCTCCCCAGATCCTACCCCCGTTTTTGTGGTGAAGGTAGTAATTTTGACAGCAGTTGTGCATGACTGTGCATAGGTTGCTGATTCTGTAAAGTTCTTTGAGTTATAGGCAAATGGCTGCGATGAGTGAAGTTTGCGGAAACAAGCATTAAATATGTACTGAATAGCATATTAGTAATTAAACTAGCAGCGAAATATAATGACAAAGTGAACTGTGTTAACAATACATAAAAATTTGCACTGAATGGCATGCAAATGTGCAAGTTAAGTGTAACTATTTTTTTCACGAGACTACACATAACGGTGGATTGGTTTGCTTGTTTCCGTCTTTTTCACTCTAGCCAAAATTTGTTTAGCTGTTTTGTGTGTCGTGTGTTTGTGTGTTTGTCAATACGTTGCATATTTTGGAACAAATTACGATGAACCAGTTAAGTTTAGGGGATCCTAATTTTAAAGGTGAGGGTCACAGTCTCGCAGTAAATCTTCAGTATTTTAATCAAAATTGCAACACAACACTAATATACCACAGGGCAGTTATTTTCTGTTTACATTTTCAATAGTGGTAGTACAAATAAACAACATCGACTTAACCCTAACTTCAAGCCTGACCCTATATAACCCTAACCAGAAACGTTCATGCAAAAAACGTGAAAAACAACTAAGAAACATGATGTTTCAAACATCATTGTGAGTCTGCTGAGGTACATCGTATTGTTTAAATCAGGGTATCCTATTTTGGACCCTCGCCCTAACCATCTAGTTGCAAACTATATTTACAAAATGTGTTTGCTACTTTGATACTGTTAATATTGATAATATTGTGATGTGTTTTGACATTTGACTCTTTTGCATATTTTGTAATTCCAGGAAAGTAGTGAAGATGAGAATGAAGATGAAGTTACGGAGGTTGATGCCATTGATGACATTGAGCTGGCAGAGCCAGAGCCGAGCTTGATTCGAGGCACTGACGATCTCATGACGGTTGTTGATATGAAGGACAGCAGTGTGGCTGCTGCTGTTGATCCTGAAGCACGAGAAAATGATGAATAGTATGTCAGCAAATTTGTACAAATTTATTTACTTACCAAAATCACGTTATCGTGTTATTGAAGTTATCAAGATTATTAAATTTTTATTATGAGCCAGCCAGGAATTTGAGCTGTAAAGGGCAAACTGAGGCTTAAAGAGCCAAAAATTGAGGCTAAAGGCTGAGAGAGGGAGTAGTAAGATTTTTGGGAGTGGGCAATCAAGCCCCCTTCCACCAGGTAATTAAGGCTTTTGACCAGAGATGTGCGACGTGGACACGTTCGCGGATGGGACGCGGATGGATGTTCACTGAGAAAAACAAATTTCTTTATCACAACATTCCCATTTTTTAGTAACAATGATACTACAAAATTTTAGTTGTAGTTGCATTTGCAGTTTTTTGCACATGCCTCATTGTTAAAGGCTGTCCTTGGGTTTCAGTATATTTTGAACATTATCACTGTTGCTGGCAGTGTGGACACGGTCGCAGACATGGCCCCACAATTCCAGGATCCACACATCTCTGGTTCTGACAAGCTTTCCCAGTGGGCTACCCTGGCCACAGATATGTTATTGGGCATGAAAAAGCCTTGTGCATGTGGTAGATATAAGTTTAGTTACTTTTACTGTCCAAATTTGCATGGGAGGCTCGTTAGTTGCCCCTTACCACCTTCTGACTAGTCACTTGACTAGTCACTCTATGCAATGTGTTCATTGTTGTGACTTTTTAGCGCTGATGATGATGTGGATGGTGATGAGCTAAGCGACGACTCTGATGCTCCCAGCGATGATGATGACGATAATGATATAAACTCAGCGGAACATGGTGTATGGCATCAGTCATCAAGGAATTCAGGTCCAAATGGGCACCGACCCATTGACCTGCGGCCACCAGAAAAACTGCTCAGAAAAGCCGAGAGGAAAGCAGCACGATATATTGAAAACAAAAAGGTGAACTGTACTGTATTTTTCATTTATTGTGTATAGCTTGGATTGATGTTTTTTTGCTGTTAGTAATCTGCCTTTTTAAACTGTGGTTGTTTAACCTCCTTGGCGGTATGAATTTGGACAGAGTTTCTGTCTAAAAGCCATACATATATCTGCCGTGGCGAGTTCACCACGACATTCGCCTAATGACATTTAAATGTACACTTGAGCGTTCAACTGTATACTCCCACTGGACCTGCACTCACAGTACAGCCGCGGCGCCGATGGCAGCTGTCAGCCGATGTAGCTAGATGCGCTGCAACTTGTGATGTTGATAAACTAGCTCAACGCAGATGACATCTGGCAGTCAGATGGAAGGGAAAAGAATTTTTTCAGCTGCAACTGATCACTGAATGCAACTAATTGACAGCACAACAGACATGGTCCGCTGACGGTTATGGACATGCATTAATGACTGGCACCTCGGCACCTCGCAGCACAGATGGCAGGGAGACTGCTATAGCTGCGCTCCGAGTGTCAGTCATGGTTACCGTTTTTAGTACATAACAACCGCCCCGAATGACGCTCGAGATTACCGCTGAGGAGGTTAAGTCTTTAATGTTGATTTGCACATTTTTGATTTGCTACCATTATCTGCCTCTGAAGTCATGACCGAACAGCACTGTATGAATCTGATTATTATCATTATTATTAATATAAATGCATTTGTTGCACTAAGTTGCAAAAAGTTGAGACTGTTTTTTTTATTCGGAGGCTTGTAGTGATCATTTCTAATGTTTGATGCTTTATAGTGAATGTATACAGTGTTGTGTTGATTTTGAGCAAAACTGCATTTCAAGCAGAATGTTACGTGGCAAGGTGTTTTGAAAACATTATGTTTTAATAAAATCTTGAAATTAGTTATTTGTTAATAGATTATTTATGTTAAAAGTTGTGCTTTTTGTTGTTTTAGGTAGACAGAGTTATTTATGAGTTAGTGCGAATCACGGCTCTGACACGGCTCGTTCATGGTGATCGTAACTGGCACTTGGCTCGAGCACACACCAAGCTTGCATCGGCATATTTTGACCTCAAAGGTTAACTTGCTCTTTTTAGTTTCATGTTATTAGAATACATATTGTTACAGATTGGTCGGTTGTTTAGCCTACACTGCAGGCCCACTAGACTCCTATAGGCCTATCTACTCATTCGAAGAGCAAAGAAAAGTCTAAACTTTGGACAGTGCAACACAAGATGCTCGACTGTTCTGTCGGTGCCGTGACAGTGTGGGCAGATGGCCGAGTTCCGGCGCCTGATACGGTGCAGGTAAGCTGCTACCAGTGGAGAATGGCTACTGCGTACTTGTGCCACCGTGACGCCCTGGTCTCTGGACCAATCCCGTTGCCAACGCTGGTAACAGTGTTGACTGCCTGGACCCTGGCATGTGGATCACTGAGTATTTTTCCTCAGCGATGCTGCATTGATGCCGTTTAAGAGCTTCTGTGGCTGAAGAAAGGTCCATAGGAACAGTTGACTGTGAAAGCATGCTCCCTCGCTTGGCTTCTTGGTCGGCTGCTGAATTGCCTTCCAAGCCTACATGTGCTACCAGCACATTGGACATCCATTGGACGTTAACTGCATTCGAAGAACTGATAGCTGACAGAACAGTCCAAATGGAACAAAAGGTAGGGTCTGTTTGGCGTGCTGGATCTTGAGACAAGCTTTGCATGAGGGACTTAGAATCGGTGAGGACTTTGATGCCCTGGCAATCACTGTAGTCCTTGAGGGTGAGCACTGCCTGGAGTCCTGCCAAACAGGCAATAGCCTCAGTTCTGATATCAGACACTCTCTGTCCTGCTGGACTGGCGTCAGACACACGTAGCATGCCGCGTACATAAATGACGAAGCCAGTCCCGCCATCACCATCTACCGACCCGTCTGTCCACAGGTGGATATCTGCAGGGGGTAGAGCAGTGAGAGTGCGGGTTGCAGCCAGAAGCCGGGCAGCTGGTAATGCCATGTTTAGCTGGTGGTCCTCCACCTCTAGCCAGAAGTGGATCCTTGACACATCTACCCATGGTGGGGGACCCAATGCTGTCAGTTCTACTGGCTATGTCCTGTGCAGTGTCACGCCAACTAGCCTTGTTGTTTGGGCGTTGAGTCTGGGTCCTTGTGCGGCGTCCTGAATCACCTTGTCGCTCGATTTCTTCTGATCATCGAGCAGCCTTTGCAATGGGAGTGTCCTGGCGATGACGAAGGGCTCTCTTAAATAATCTGGCCATCGCAATGTCTACTTGATCTGCAAGTGGTAATAAATCGGACTCTCTCATTAGAGCGGAGACTGGTGTGGACTTAGTGCAATCGGTTATGATCCTAGCACCAGCTCAATGTTGAGCCTCCAGTTTCATGAGGTTATTGTCCGAGAGGGCCAACAGCCTGACGTCTACGATGAAGCACAGTAGAGAACTGATGACTGTGTGTAGGTGCAGTACAGAGCTCTCAGAGACGCTGGATGTTGACTCCATGACCTGCCTGCAGTACAGCAAAGAACATTGAGGCGGCTGGATATTTTCTTTCTGACTTCCATCACGTGGGCACTGAAAGTTAACTGGCTGTCCAAGGTGACACCCAAGAGCTTTGGAGTTGATTCAAAGGTAACCTGAGTTGTTCCAAAATAAATTTTGGGAATAACTTTGCCGTCGACTTCTCTTGGATCTCTGGAGAAGAAAGACACGACCAACTTGGTGCAACTGAGTGAGACCTTCCACCTTTGGACCACCTGTGTAAGTGATCCGCAGCTGGTTGCAATGCAGCTTCACAATCCGCAACCCGGCAGCCCTGGGCACCAAAAGTGGTGTCATCTGCGAAGGCAAAAGGCAAAGTGATAGGAGGTGAGTCTTCAAGGAGGTCATCCATGTAGATCCACCAGAGGATGGGTGCAAGGACTGATTTGTGAGGGAGGCCTTCCGAAAATGTTCGTTTCCTGCTGGTCGATCCTTGCCACAAGACTGCCCCCTTTTGGTTATTCAGGAAGCCACGAACCCACTTGATTAGGTTTCTGTATTAAGAGGTCGCAGTTCATCACCACGGCATGACCAATGTGTGGTGAATATCACTTCCAGAATTTGTTTTCATTACCACATATCTCCATTTCCAGTTGTCAGTGGTAGCCTGCATTCTGAGGCAATGGCTGAACTAACGAGCTGGTGATAACGTTTGAGGCCAAAAAGTCAGAGGTCAAGATCACAGCAGATGCTGAGTTATAGAGATAATATATATCTAGACACTTTAGTTGCCGATTGCTGATCTTGTATGTTTCTAATGGCTGCATTTTATTGCATAATTTCAGGTTACTCTGCCCAGGCAATTTATCACACGGAAATCTCGGATCACATGCTGCGTAATCAGCTTGAGCTGAATGATGACTACACAACTGACAAACCACTCATTTATGCTGTGTTCATTGAGCAATACTTCACACTTGGAAGAGCTCTCATGGCCGAGAAAAAGTCAGTAGGTTTGCTCCATAATTAGACAAGTACTCTGGATGTATTATGCAGTCATCCACCTACAGCCATGACCTTTGCTCTTTTGGAACTGAAAATTGGTTAATCAGTTACTGCCGGCAGCCCTGGGGAACGTTCACACCAATTTTGGATTCTGCCTTTTTGTTTTTGAGTTAGGAGACAGTATATAAGATAGACAGATGTACAGGTAAGATGAAGATCTGTAATGCAGCCTGTTACAATGAGATTATCTGTTTTTATTTCTTTTTCTGTTTTGTTCTTCTGTGTCATTGTATGTTATTAGTGAGTTTAGCAGTCTTTTGAAGTTTGTATTGCATAGTCTTCACTTATAGGGCACCATCTTCATTGGTAAAGATGGGTGCATTATTCGTGACTTTAAGATCGGCTTCAGTGTAGCCATGTCGCATCACTAGAACTAAACGTTTTCTATAGAGCTATTAAAGCGTTAATTTTTGGTAACACATTTACACATTGTGTTAGATTTTTAACGCATTACTAATGTACCCAGGCCATTGAGAGGGAGAGCAGGGGGGAGGGGTAAGTTACCCTGGGCCCACAACGTTTGAGGGCATGTAGAATATAGAAAGTTAGAAACACATTTTTCAACAATAACTGACGTCATCACTTGCATAGAAATCTATTAGCCTGTCATCTAAATAATATTTATTTACAGTAGTGATGGAACCACAACTACAGTTTAGATACTTGAATTCATTCGATTGTCAAATAACCATAGTTTAACGGAATATTGGAACTTTTGCTTCAAAGAGTTTAGTAAATTAAATAAATTTACATATGTGCATTAATTTTTTTTGGCGCTCGTTAATTTTTTAACGCTCATTAATTTATTAACTCGTTAATTAGCACGTTAATTTGACAGCTCTAGTTCTCCATCTTCAGTTCAGTTCTGTTTTCCAAATTACCAGTAAACTGGTCTTGTCTTTGTCTATAATAAATGTACAAAACATCAGTTTATACACTTGTTAACGGCAACATTTAAGGACTTGCACATCGAAAACAGCAAAAATTACAAAAGGTGATATTG